>OGZK01000516.1_pt1 | contig 38669 bp, 23 predicted proteins | sample 1576791 | NCBI WGS metagenome assembly OGZK01 (sample SAMEA3541556, study PRJEB24748) | human gut metagenome | biome: human gut; feature: human-associated habitat; material: faeces | place: China | collected 2012
TTTATTTCAATGACGAAAAGAAGGTTTTCAAGTCGGATTCTATTTTACTGAAAGACGCCTGCCGGGATGTACGGTTAAGAGACGGATTCCAGGGACGCGTTACCGGTACGCCAGCCCAGCAGCAGGGTGGCCAGGCCGCCGAAGATACACAGGGCCACGATATAGCCGCACACACCGGAGAAGGACCAGGCGGCGAAGAGGTAGGGAACGATCTGCTGGGAAATGGCCACGGTGCAGCGGCCGCCGGCGATGACGACGCCCGTGCCGGTATTGCGGATCTCGGTGGAATAGGACTCCGACATGTACAGGTTGAGGCACATGGCGCAGCACATGGAGACGAACTGGAAGAGGAAGTAGAGGATCATGAGCATGGTCACGTTGGTGCCCACGTTCATGTAGGCCGAGATCAGGGCGCCCACCAGCAGGATCTGGACACCGATGGAGATCTTGCGGCCACCCAGGGGGCCGACGTAGCCGGAAGCGATGACGCCCAGCGGAATGCCCAGGGCACCCACCGTGGAGATGAGCAGGGAGTCGGCCTGGGAGATGCCGATCTGCTGCAGCAGCGTGGTGTTCCAGCCCAGGAAGACGAAGGAGGGGATGTTCTGGCCGGCGGCCACGCAGAACAGCACGAGGGTGCGGTACAGATACTTCTTGTCGCCGAAGATCTTCTTGAAGGTCTGGGCAACGGTCAGCTTCTGGGCAACGGTCTTGCGGTACTGTTCGGCGACCGCGGTCAGATCGACAGGCACACCCGTGTAGGCTTCCACAACGGCCTCAGCTTCGGCCTGGCGACCATTGGCGATGAGCCAGCGGGGGGATTCCTTCATGAAGAAGTAGGCAAGCACCAGCGGGATATAGCCGACGACGCCCTGGTAGAAGAGCCAGCGCCAGGCTTCCGGCCCCATGGGGACGACTTCCATGGCGATGAAGCCGATGAAGGGGATGGAGATGTGGCCGACGCCCACGACGATGCCTGACCACTTGGAACGGTCCTGCGAGGAAATGGTCTCGGCCAGATAGGTGAAGGAGATGGCACCGGTACCAAGGACGGCAAAGCCCGTGATCACCCGCCACAGGGTGAAGGTATAGATGTTGTCCGTCATGCCGGTCAGGATCGTGGCGGTGGAGAAGGTGAAACACCCCAGCATGAAGGCCTTGCGGCGACCGAACTTGTCGGAGATGACGCCGGCAACGATGCCACCAAGCATCATGCCAAAGAAGTACAGTGACTGCGCAGGGGCAAATTCCTGCATGCCGATGCCAAAGGAACGCATGACGGAAGGCGCCACATAGCCAAGTACCATATTATCCATCTGGTCAAAGATATAGGCCAGAACAATGATCATGAAGACTTTTATCTGTCTGTGGGACGTGGGGATGTCGTCAAAATAGTTGTTGGGACGCTTCTCTGCCATTTTCTGTTTTCCTTTTTGTCTAGGAACTATCCTCTTGAAAATTTGCAGACCAAAATAGCTGACGTGTACGCGTCTTTTTTGTCTGTCAGGACCTTGCCGAAAGAACGTCGTGCGTATGACCGCTGGGGGAGAGCGGAGTGCGCCATTGGCAAGAGAAGCAGCAAAGATTGTGCCAAAAATATTTATAAATTATTTCAATATATTATTAAATAGTATTATATAAGTGTCCTTTTTGAATACATGAAATGTACATGATGTGTACATGTCGAGGACATGTTGCTTTTGTGGATGCCGGTCTGCAGGGTCCCCAAAGAGCCTAGCAGGATCTGCATAACCTATTAAAGCGATTTATTTGCATCAGGATAAGAAAAAAGAGGTATTGAAAAATCAATACCTCTTTTCTTTTACCTTTCGAAGAAAGACGCCGGTACGGCATACGATAAGGAATGCTACTTATATAGACTTTCCTTTTGGCTGTATCAGGCGCTCACCAAGGATGTCATGCAGCTTATGCAGGGCCTGTTTGAAAAATTCATTATCCAGACGAACATCCCCCATGGGACAGGTCTTGCCGATGAAGGTGTACTTTTGTGTCCCGAGGCGATGGTACGGAAGGGGCTCATAGCGGACCTGGGGGAAGGGACGCACCAGTTCCGCTATGGCGGTCAGCACGTCCTGCGTGTCGTTGAACCCGGGGATGACCGGCGTCCGCACCAGGATGTCCTTGTGGGGGAAGCGCGTGACCAGACGCTGGAAATTTTCCAGGATGAGGCCGTTGTCCACTCCGGTGCCTTTCCGGTGTTCCGAGGGATCGATGTGCTTGATGTCGAAAATGACCGTATCCAGCAGCTCCACGGCCTGTTCCAGACGCTCCCACGGCATGAAGCCCGTGGTCTCCACGGCTGTGGCCAGACGACGGCGGCGTGCTTCCCTCAGGAGGGCCAGAGCGAATTTTTCCTGGAACAGGGGCTCGCCGCCAGAAAGGGTGATGCCGCCGCCGGAGGTGCTGAAGAAGATCTCCTGCTTTTCCACTTCCTGGAGCACGGAATCCACGGTGCGGTGCTCACCATACACGATGGCGGCATGCGGCGGACAGGCCGCGGCACACTGGAACGCACAGTCGCGGCACAACGTCCGGTCGATGACGGGCTTCCCGTCACTGCCGGGGCGGATGGCCTGGTGCGGGCAGGCCCCAAGGCAGCGGGTGCATTTGTCCAGACCGAGGCAGCGCCCCTCCTTGAAGGCCAGCTCCGGCCTGGGGGACTGGGATTCGGGGTTGCTGCACCAGCGGCAGGCCAGGGGACAGCCTTTCAGGAAGATATTGGAACGGATGCCGGGGCCGTCATGCACGGAATAGTGCTGGATGTTGAAAACGATGCCGGTCACTTGGGTATCTTCAGAAAACATCATTGGTTCTCCAGTTGCGGTTAGCGTTTCATTCGTCCGACAGAGCAAAGGATGCTGATCGTGCACATGGCGGCAAACATGAAGAAAGCCTGATGCATGGCCGCGAGGAGATCGGGGATATTGCCGCTGCTGATGGGGGCGTCGCCGATATGCCAGCGGACGAGGCCCGTGGCGATCATCATGCTGCACAGCATGCCCATGGTCCTGACGGTCCCGACGAGCCCGGATGCCTGGCTCATGTGCTGCGGCGCCACCGAGCCCATGATGACGACCGTGTTCGGGGCGCTGAACAGGGCGATGCTCAGCCCGTTGAGGCAGAGGATCAGGTACAGCTGCCACAGGGCCGATCCGGCATCCAGAAAAGTGCCCAGCCCCAGGCTGACGGCACCGACCCCGGCGCCGATCAGGGCGATGCGCTCGGCGCCGTGCTTGTCGGCCATGACACCGGCGATGGCCGTGAACGCCAGCTGGGCCAGCGGTTCGGCAAACAGCACGAAGCCCGCATCCCGGGCGCTGTAGCCTTTGACGTATTGCAGATACAGGCTGAAAAAGAAGGTGATGGCGAAAAGGGAACTGAACATGGCCAGGGAGGCGATGTTGCTCAGGACGAACACCCTGTTGTGGAGCAGGTGCTTGACGTCGAGAAGGGGCTCCGTCGAGGTGAGCCGCGTCTGGTGCATGCCGAACAGCACGATGCCGAGCAGCCCGGCTCCCGCACAGAAGGGGGCGACGGCGGGAGGCACGGGCCCCACGGTCCCCATGACGAAGGCCGTCATGCCGCCGGCAAAAAGGCAGAGGCCCGTCCAGTCATAGGGCGCCTCGGGCTTTTCCTTCCATTCGCGGCGGACAAAGACGCTCATGACGATGCAGGAGAACGCCCCGACGCCCCCAAGGACGCCGAAAAGGCTCCTCCAGCCAAAGGTCGTGTCCATATAGCCGCCCACCACGGGGCCCACAGCCAGGCCCAGATAAACGCTGGTCATGGTGAGGCCGAAGATGCGCCCCCGCAGGTTGGGCGGGGAACAGGCGACCATCATGGTCAGCGCGCAGGTATTGACCGTGGCCGTCCCCATGCCCTGCAGAAAGCGCAGGCCGATGACGGTCTCGATGCCGGGGCAAAAAACAGTGGCCGTGACGGCGGACGTGAGCAGCAGCATGCCGCACAGGCAGACGCGCTTGCGGCCCCACTTGTCGCCGGCCCTGCCCATGACGAGATGAAAAATGGCCAGAGCCAGGCAGTAAACGGTCCCCACAAGACCGAGCTGGGCGCCGCTGGCATGCAGTTCCCGCCCTATGGAAGGCAGCATCACGGCAACGCCGGAGTGCATGAACGGAGCCAGGAGCTGCCCCGCGATGACGGAGATGACGACGCCATGCAGCGTTCTGCGTTCTTCACGGGACATGTTGTCATAGGTTGGCGTCATAGGTTGTCCTTTGGGATGATATGCTTGAGAAGGCAGGCCCTCCTGGAGACGGGAACGGGATGCGATCCAAAAAAAAATCCCGGGGGAAGCCGCCTTCCCCCGGGGACCGGTCATGGTTAGGCGATGTTCAGGAAGGCAGCGGCGTTTTCGTACATCACCTTGCGGCGGGCCTCTTCGGTCAGGCCGAAGCCCTGCATGACCTCGACCGCTTCAGCGATGTGCGTGAAGGGATGGGCACTGCCGAAGAAGACCTTGTCGGCGATGCGGTCGTTGATGTGGGGGACGTACAGGTCCATCCACATGTTCATGGTCATGTCCGAGATGTCCATGTACACGTTCTCGTTCCGGAACACGGTGGCCAGGGCCTCGTGGGGGTAGTTCCAGGCGGCGTGGCTCATGACGATGCGCAGATCCGGGAAATCGGCCGCGACGCGGTCCACGTTCACGGGGGAGGTGTGGGCCATGGAGACGCCGCGCATGGGAGCGGGGCCGGTGGTCATGATGACCGGCACGTTGAGCTCGCAGCAGACGGTGTACAGTGGATAGAACTTGGCCGAGCACACGTCCAGGTGGCAGATGTCGCCATCGATGGAGGCGCCGGCAAAACCGTCTTCCAGCACGGCCTTCTTGAAGGCATAGATGGCGTCCATGCCCTTGTAGGGATCGATGCCGTAGAAGCCGATGACTTCATTGGGGTAGGCCTTCATGGTCTCCAGGACGCCGTCGTTGGAAGAAGCGGCCTTGGAGACGGATTCGCAGTCACGGCCGTTCATGACGAACTTGACGCCGCCCAGGCTCTTGAACAGCTCCACTTCTTCGGCCAGGGTCGGGGCGGGGCCGCTGCCAAAGCCGGTCTCGGCCACAAAGCCGCCGAACACGGGGTTGTTCAGGATGGAATCGACAACGGCCTTGACGCAGGGACGGAAACGAAAATCGATGAATTTCATGATGTTCTCTGGATAAAGGATTGAGGCCCGGGCAGGGGGCTGGATCCCTGCCCGGAGTGGGGTTAATCGCAGTTTTCCTGTTCGGTACGGTCGATCAGGTCATTCTGCAGGTCAGGAGAAAGGTCGACGAAGTAGGCGCTGTAGCCCGCGATGCGGACCACGAGGTTCTTGTACTTCTGCGGATCCTTCTGGGCGGCCACGAGGGTCTCGCGGTTGATGATGTTCATCTGCAGGTGCCAGACGCGCAGGTTGATGAAGGCCCGGATCAGGTCGACCAGCTTCTTGGTCCCTTCTTCGCCTTCCACGGTCTTGGGGGCCATCTTCATGTTTAGCAGGCGGCAGGCGCGGTTGGCGGCGTTCCAGTTGGTGCTCTGGTACTGGGAGAGCAGCACGGCGGTGGGGCCGTTGCGGTCGCTGCCATGCGAGGGGGAGCTGCCGTCAGAGAGCGGCATCCAGGCTTTGCGGCCGTTGGGGGTAGCGCCGACGAACTTGCCGTGGGGCACGTTGGCCGTAACGGAGGTGGTGCGGATCTCCAGGGGCTGCACACCGTTCTTGCCGGCATAGCGGGCGGTGAAGTCCAGGGCGGACTTTTCCAGCATGCGGCCCAGGGTGTCCACTTCGAGGTCGCCGTTGCCGAAGCTCGGCGCGCCCTGCAGCAGGGCCTGGATGTCTTCCTTGCCTTCGAAGTTGCAGTCCAGGGCTTCCAGCAGTTCCTTCATGCTCAGGCGCTTCTGTTCGAAGACCAGGGTCTTGATGGCGGACAGGGAGTCCACCACGGTGCCGAAGCCGATGGCGTCGAAGAAGGCGATGTCGAGGGCGCCTTCGGGGGCCACGTCGCTGTTGAGGTCCACGCAGGAATCCATGCAGAGCGAGTGCAGGCCGGAGGCCAGGGGGCTGGCGAAGAACTTGGCGCGCGTGTGGTGGATGGTGTCCTGCAGCATGAAGGAGGACTTGATCAGGTTGTTCTGCTGCTTCACGTAGGCATCCCAGAACTCTTCCCAGGTCTTGAAGCTGCAGGGGTCGCCCGTTTCAAAGGTGAAGAGCTCGTCGCCGAACTTCTTCAGGCGGCCGTTGCGCAGCACGAGTTCCAGGACCGCGCCCAGGTTCACCTGCGTGCCGGGGCTCATGTAGGATTCGCGGTTGATCAGGCGGGTCTCGTTGCAGCCGCTGACCACGTAGTCGAACACTTCGCTGGCCGGGGCGCCCTTGGCCAGCATGCGGGGGATCAGCTCCTCGTCATTGAGCAGCTTGGGATAGCCCTGCCCCTGCTTGATGGTCTCGGCCACGTCCCACAGGAGGCGCTGCGGCGTACGCGCGTGGACGCGCACGGCCAGGTCGGGATAGTGGGTGGGGAACTCGCGCTTGGACTTGAGCAGCAGGTAGGTCAGCTCATTGGTGGCATCCAGGCCTTCGGTGGTCTGGCCGCCGATGGTCACGGCCTCCCAGTGGGCAAAGCCGGCCTGGGTGTCCATGACGCCGGGGGACAGGGGCAGTTCGATGAACTGGGCCATCTGGCACCACATGCAGCCCAGGATCTCCAGGGCCTTCTTCTCGTCCAGGATGCCGGCCTTGATGTCCTGACGGTAGTAGGAGATGAGCTGCTGGTCCATGCGGCCGTTGGAGATGATGCAGCCCGTGCGCTGTTCCAGGCGGGAGAAGGCCTGGGCGAACCAGTGGGACTGCACGGCTTCATGGAAGGTGCGGGCGGGATGTTCGGGCACCCATTCGCAGCGTTCGGCGATCTCCAGCAGTTCCTGCTTGCGGACAGGATCTTTTTCCGCCACGGCCTTTTCACGGGCCAGGGCAGCATGGCGGTGGGCAAAGACCACCACCGCGTCGCAGACCAGGGCCACGGCTTCCAGGAAGGGGCGCTTGTACAGCTGGTCAGCGGGGTTCTCGGGGTCCAGGGCCTCCAGGCGGCGCATGGCGTCGGCCTTCACGCCCGCAAAGCCCAGCTTCAGCACCTTGTCGAAGTCCAGCACCCACTGCAGGCTGGAACGCAGCGAGGAAGACTCGGAAACGATGTAGCGGGGCGAGAGGCCCTCGGCATCGGAATAGGCATTGTGGCGGCAGAATTCCGGCATGTTCTGGAACAGGGCGTGATGGTAGGTCTTGCCCTTCCAGTAGGAGCCGATCTCGCCGAGGAGGACGGGGATGTTTTCCTTGTCGATGCGGATCGGCGGGTTCTCGCGCGTGGCGAAGTCAGCCAGGACACCTTCATAGAAGTCGCCGTCCAGTTCGGGATAGACGATGCCGTAGCGCCCCTTGTCGGTGCCCAGACGGCCCACGATGAGCTGGGTATCTTCGATATAGACGGGCATCTTCTGGGCCACGTTCATGAGGGCCTTGGCCCAGCGCAGGGTCAGGTGCTGGCCTTCCGTCTGCTTCATGGATTCGGTGAAATAGCGGGCGCGCTCGATGTCGACATAGGGCGGAGTGCAGTCAAAGGACTCCAGCATGTCGATGACGCGGGGGTTGTCCTTGCGGAACCGGTTGGGCTTGCCTTCGGCAGCTTCGCGGATCCACGCTTCTTGCTGACTTTCACAGCAGCAGCAATTCATCATGACACATCTCCTTGCATAGAAGTGAAATTTGTCCCACTTAATGCACAGGACATGCCAAATATAAAAAAACGAGAGTTTTTAGCCTGTTATATTTTGGTCTGCTTGTTGCTTGTGAAGAAAGGAGCACATGCGGGCGGCGCGGAAAGGCCGTGAGGACATGCTGATATGTCCAAATACAGGACATGTGCTTTCTTTGTGGACAATGTCCGGTGTTTGTGGTGTCCTGTTTCAGGTCATATAAACCGGTCGTCAACCTTGAGCGAGGTCTTTGTGGGGAAAACTATCGATTATCGTGATGCGGCGTACTGGAAGGATATCGTCAAGGCAAAGCAGGCATTCCTGGCAGGGGATCAGGCTGCGGCGGAAGGCCGGGTGCGTCCTCTTGTCCTGGAGTCGTGGAAACGCTGTCTTCCTTTCCTGGGGACGAAACTGGCCAAAAAAAGGACATGCCTCGAGCAGAGCGCCCTGACCCATGTCATGCAGCAGAACAGGGAACTGCTGGCCTGTGCCATCCCCGTCATCGAATACCTGAACACCATCCTGGGCAGTTCCTCCACCGTCGTCCTGCTCACCAGCGGCGACGGGGTGCTGCTGCACAAGCATGTGGGGACGAAGAGCCGCGCGGCGGCGGCCCTGCTTTCCCTGGGGATGCTGATGGGGGAAGAATACGAGGGGACCACCAGCACGGCCTTGTGCCTGCGCGAACAGAGTGTGGTGGAGCTGTTCGGAGCAGAGCATCTCATCCGGGAGGAAGAAGACCTGTGCTGCATCTCGGCACCCATCTTTGGCGGCAAGCGGCGCATGCTGGGGGTGCTGACCATCGCCCTGCCGCTGGAGCTCTATCATCTGCATACCTCGGGCATGGTCCTGATGGCTGCCAAGGACATCAGTGACCAGCACCATCTGCATGACCTGCTGAGCGACCAGGAGGCCATCCTGGAACAGGTGGACACCGGGATCGTCGTCCTGGACAAGAACGGGGGGATCAAGGCCGCCAACTGCACCGGCCGGAGCATGCTCCACATCTCGCCGCCGCCTGCTCCCCTGGGAAACATCAATGATGTGCTGGGGAGCGCCGAGTCCCTGCTGATGATGATCCAGTCCCGCAAGAGCATCCGGGACAGGGAGTGCTTTTTCAATCTGACGGACGGCGGATCGCTGCAATGCATGCTGTCCGCAGCGCCCATCCCCAACGACAAGGGCATGGTCCTCTTCCTCCATGAGGCCAGCAAGGCGCAGCGGCTTGCCGCCCACAGCGTGGGGGCCAAGGCGATCTATACGTTCTCCAGCATCATCGGCGAGTCCCCCAGCCTGCAGAAGGCCATCGAACTCAGCAAGGTCGCCTCGCACAGCAACATCACGACCCTCATCCTCGGGGAGAGCGGCACCGGCAAGGAACTGTTCGCCCATGCCATCCACAATGCCAGCGCCCGCAAAAATGCGCCTTTTGTGGTCGTCAATTGCGGCGCCCTGCCCCGAGACCTCATCCAGAGCGAGCTGTTCGGCTATGATCCCGGGGCGTTCACCGGCGCGCAGAAGCAGGGCAAGCCGGGCAAGTTCGAACTGGCGGAAGGGGGGACCATCTTCCTGGACGAGATCGGCGACATGCCGCTGGAGGCCCAGATCAACCTGCTGCGCGTCATCCAGAACAAGGAAGTGAGCCGTATCGGCGGCAAGTTCTCCCGGCCGATCGACGTCCGCATCATCGCCGCGACCAACAAGCGCCTGCAGCAGAGCGTGCGCGACGGCTCGTTCCGGGAGGATCTGTTCTACCGCCTGAGCGTGCTGACCATCGATGTCCCGCCCCTGCGGGAAAGACAGCAGGACGTCATGCTGCTGGCGGAATCTTTCCTCCGGGCCGGCGTGCAGGCCATCCATAAGCCATGCCGGGGGTTCTCGGCAGAGGTCGCCGAGATCTTCAGCCGTTATCCCTGGCCGGGGAACGTGCGGGAACTGGAGAACATCGTGGAGCGTTCCCTCAACATCGCCCGCGGGGATACCATAGAGCGGGAAGACCTGCCGCTTTCCCTTCTGGAGCGGGAAGACGAGGACCTGGGCGGCAGGAACAGGTGGCAGGCCGCGCCCGCTCCCGGCAATATCCCGGCCGCGGTCCTTCCCGGCAGGGACACGGGCCGGGGAGGGACCCTGCAATCCCGTGAAGTGGAGATCCTGCTGGATGTCCTGAAGGCCAACGGGGGCAATATGCGCAAGACGGCCCAGGAGCTGGGCATCGCCCGGAGCGCCCTGTATGCCAAGCTGCACCGGATGGGTATCGACATCGCGGCCCTGAGATCGGGCAGATGATCCGGGAAGGGAGGCCTGCCTTCGGGCATGCCTCCCTTCCCGGCAGGGTGGGCAGGCCGGGACGCGTGCCGCATCCCGGAACAAAAAAGGCGGCCAGTGGGCTGGCCGCCTGAACAGACCGGAGGAGGGCCTGCTTAGAAGGTATACGTGAAGCCGGCGGTGATGTTCCAGGCATCGCGGACGTCGTCATTGCGTCCGTTGATGCGGCTCTGTCCCCAGACGTCATCGCTCTTGTCGAGCCACAGGGCCATGTAGGAGAAGTCCAGGCTGAACTTGAGGTTTTCGTAGATCTGGTAGTCGTTCTTGATGCCGCATTCCAGGATGGTGTCATTGCGGGTCAGGTACATGGTGTCCATGCCCATGATGGTCTGGCCGTCGTAGTTGTTGGGGGACATCCAGACGCCCGTCTTTTCATGGATGGACTTGAGGATGCCCGGGTCGTTGCTGCCGCCGATGAGGTTGACGCGCAGGTGGTGCTTCAGCTTGTCCATGAAGCTCAGGTCGCGGATGCGCAGGCCGACGCCCCAGGTGCCCGCCATGGAGCGGCCGATAAGGCAGTCTCGGTCGCTGCCGGGACGGCTGCCGTAAAAGGCGTAGGTGGCAAAGGAATTGCCCATTTCGTCAACGGACGTGTAGGGAAGGCGTTCCGAGCCGTTCCCCAGGTCGTCGTCATCGCCGGATGCGTACCAGCCGACGATGCCGGGGATGCCCCAGTCCAGCTTGTATTCCAGCAGTACCGAGGCCAGCCAGCCGCGGCGGCTGGCGGCGCCGTCGTCGTAGGTGACGGAGCCGTAGTTGAAGTCCCAGGCCAGGCGGAAGGGATCGAAGGCCGTGACCTCGCCGGTCAGGCCGGCCCAGAAGGCCGTGCCGTAGCCGGTGAGCTTGTTGCCGTGGAAACCGTAATTGAGCGCCGTCAGGTTGGGCACGAAATAGCAGTTGGCGATGTTGGTCAGGTAGCCGTCCTGCGTGCGGAAGGCATTGGGGCCGATCATGCCGCCCATGACCCAGGGCGTGATGCGGGCACCTTCAAAGGTGAGCGGTAGCACAAGCCCGAAAAAGTCCACGTTATCCATGAAATTCTGCTTGTTGTTGGGCGCATCGTCGTCGCTGCCGAGAAAATTGTCGTTGTAGGCACGGGCCCAGAAGGCGGTGAGGCCCACATTGTCATTGAAGGTGTAGCTGGCCGTGATGCCGGCCACGTCGGAACCCATGACCTGGGAGTCCGTGGCAAATCCGGGCAGGTTGATGGCCTGGATGCCCATGCGCAACTTCAGATCGGTCTCCGGGACACGCCAGTCGATATAGGCATGCTTGAGGCGGACCATGTTGGAGTCAGATCCCAGCTGACCGCCTGTGGAGGCCTGGCCCCAGCGGTGCTTGCCGATCTCGAAGTGCACCGTGCCGGAAAGGTTTTCGGAAGCAACGGCATCCAGCTGGATGCGCCAGCGCTGCAGGGCTTCGAAGTTGTCAAAGCCCTTGGCATAGCCTGTCGATCCGTTGCCCCCCGTCATGTTCCCGTTCTGTCCGTAGTCGAAAAGGCTGATCCATCTGCCTTTTATTTTGAAGTCGACAGCATTGGCCTGCGCAGCTATGCCAAGAAGCAGACAGGCCGTCAGCGCTATTCTTGCAAATTTCTTCATACTTCCTCCCGAACATTACAATATCTTTGATAGACAACTTCTTTTGCGATTTTCCCCCATCATGATGCATCAACAGAGTTTTTTGCGTACACAAACAAATGCTGACGCATCCATGACATATTCGCAAAAGAGACGGTAACGGAGAAAATCTTCTTTCATGCCCCTCCGCATGCAGCGGATACATGGAAGAGAAAAACTCCCGGCTCGCTTGTTCATAAAATAGCAAGTTGCGTACCATCGAAAAAAATAAATTATTTCAATATGATAACTTTTTAAGCAAAAAATATGTCCTGAGCATGTACAAGAAATGTCCTTAAAAAGAACAAACATGTTCTCTTTGAGGACATTTGTCCTGTCCCAGGCATGCACAGGAACAAGCTTGTGAAGAGGGAGTCTTGGTATAAAAAAGGTTATATCTTTAAAAGGATTTTTCCAAAAAAGATCTTAATGCCTCCAAAAAAGCTTCATTATCTTCTTTTGTCCCTATACTTATCCTGAGTTTGTCAGACATCCCGTAGCTTGAAAGCGGACGGATGATGATACCGCACTGCAAAAGATGCTCAAAACATGAGGAAGCATCGTATCCTTCAGGCAGACGTATCATGAGGAAGTTTGCTTTACTCGGCCAAACATCACATCCAAAAAGTCGCAATCCCTCTGTCAGCCGGCACCGTCCGGAGCGTATGCACTCCAGGGTGGCCCTGCGAAATTCGCTGTCCCGGAGCACGGCCAGCCCGGCTTTTTCCGCAAGAGAGTTGACCGAGAACGGCAGCCGGGCCCTCCAGTAGAACCCGGCCAGTTCGGCAGGCAGCACCCCGTATCCCAGACGCAGCCCGGCCAGTCCGTAACTTTTGGAGAAAGTCCTGAGGATGGCCACATTGGCGGGCAAATCCCCTGAAGCCAGCAGGGAAAAGCGGGGGGCCTCCCCGCAGGAAGCGCCCGCAAAGTCCATGTAGGCCTCGTCCACCACCAGCAGGCAGCGGGGAAAATGTCTTTCCAGCTGTTCTGCCAGACGGCGCATGGCCGCCAGGGGCGGGCAGTAGCCGGAGGGATTGTCCGGCGTCGTCACGAAGACGAGACGGGTCCCGGCATCCACCAGGGAAAACAGGGCATCGAGGTCGAAACTGTAGTCAGGGGAAAGGGGGCAGCGACGCGTCTCCACCCCGCAGATCCTGGCCTGTATGGGATACAGGCTGAAGCAGGGCTCGAAGCAGACCACGGAATGTCTGCCCGGTACGGCCAGCATGCGGATCAGCATGTCGATGATCTCGTCAGAGCCGTTGCCGACGACGATGCGCTCCGGGGAGGCATGGTGCGCACGGGCCAGGGCTTCCCGCAGCGCGGGATTGCCGCCCTGCGGATAGCGGAAGGCCTCTTCCTGACTGGTGGCGAGCACCTTTCGTACCAGCGGCGATACCCCCAGCGGGTTTTCGTTGCTGGCCATCTTGATGACACGGGAAAGCCCGTAGCGCTCCCTGACCTCGGCAATGGACATGCCGGGAACATAGGCGCTCAGGCTGGCTATCTCCGGGCGTACGGCACAGGTGTACATGGCGTCTCCTCATGGCATGGAAGTTTCCCTGTCGCCGTATCGCAGTGGGCGCAGGGGCGCCGCCCGTATGGCGGCCGGATACCGCGAGGGAAAATGCAAATCCTGTGCAAGGCCGCGGCCGGGGGCTGCGGTGCGGCCTGTATGCATCATGTCGACTGCCGGAAGGGCCTTTGCCGGTTTCCGGCAACAGCCGCTTTTCGTCCGAAGCATGGGCAGGACAGAGCGCCCGGCAGCAGGTAAAAGCATCACGAGTGTGGCACGCAGCTTGCATTCAGAATCTGCCAATACAAAGAGACTGTTCCCGGATGGAACCCAGATATGGCAGATGGAGCAATGCAATGAAGATACTGCGACTCGATATGCGCACAGGAAACAGCAGCTATGAGGATGCAGACGAAACGTATCCCATGCTCGGCGGCAGGGGCCTGATAGCGGCCCTTTTGCTGAAGGAGATCGATCCCGCATGCGACCCGCTGGGGGACGACAACAAACTGGTGATCTGCAACGGTCTGATGGCGGGGACCCTGGCGGCCACGTCCGGGCGCCTTTCACTTGGCGGCAAAAGTCCGCTCACAGGCACCATCAAGGAGGCGAACGCCGGGGGGACCGCCGGTCTTGCCATGGCCAAGCTGGGGCTGCGTGCCCTTGTGGTCTCCGGCAGTGCCGACGGTATGCGGGTCCTGGTCGTCGGCCAGGATCATGTCCGCCTGGATGATGCCGAGGGGCTGGCCATGCAGGGGACATACAGGACCTGCGAGCTCTTGCGCAGCCGCTACGGGGAGGGCATCTCCATCGTCTGTATCGGTCCTGCCGGAGAGCGGCGGTACCTCAACTCCTCGGTGCAGGTCACGGACAGGGAGGGGCATCCTTCACGGGCTGCGGCCCGGGGCGGTCTGGGGGCCGTCATGGGCCGCCGGGGGCTCAAGGCCGTCGTTTTCCTGGAGGGGAACCAGCGTCCCGCCATGAAAGACGCCGCCCGCTTCCGCGCAGCCAGCAAGGCCTATATGAAAGCTTTGCGCGAGCACCCCATGACGGGGTCCGTCCTGCCCCGTTTCGGCACGGCATCCCTGGTGACGGTCATCAACGAGATGGGGGCCATGCCCACGCGCAATTACCGGACCGGCAGGTTCGAAGGCGCGGACGGCCTTTCCGGGGAGCGCATGCAGGCCCTGCAGCAGGCCCGCGGCGGCCAGATGACTCATGCCTGCCAGGTGGGGTGCCCCATCGCCTGCTCCAATGTTTATCATGGCCCTGATGGTGAGTACCTGACTTCGGGGATGGAATACGAGACCATCGCGCTCAACGGCTCCAACCTTGATGTGGCGGACCTGGATACGGTCGCGGCGGTGGACCGGCTGTGCGACGATACCGGGCTCGATACCATGGAGACCGGGGCCACCATCGCCATGGCCATGGAAGCCGGGCTCCTTCCCTACGGTGACTCGGCCGGCATCCTCGACATGATCCGCCAGATGCGGGACGGGACGGTGCTGGGCCGGGAGCTGGCCGAGGGGACGGAACGCTTCGGCAAGCGATACGGGGTGCGGCGCATCCCTGTCGTCAAGCGTCAGGCGCTGGCGGGCTATGATCCGCGGGCGCTGAAGGGCACGGGCGTCACGTGCGCCACGTCGCCCATGGGCGGTGACCATACCGCGGGCAATACCATCGGCATGCCGGGGCTGGATCCCCTGGGGACTGCCGGACAAGTGGAGGCTTCGCGGGCCGCCCAGACGCTGATGGCCGTTTTCGACAGCCTCGGGATGTGCATCTTTTCGGCCATGCCCTCGGAGGATGCGGCTGTCTTCGGCCTTGTGGGCGAGATGCTGGCCGGGGTCTACGGCGGCAGCTGGACGCCGGACGACGTGCTGGCGCTGGGACGGCAGACGCTGGAGAACGAAAAGCGCTTCAATGCCGGCGCGCATATAGACGCCTCCGAGGACGATGTTCCGGCCTTCATGCGGGAAGAAGCCCTGCCGCCGCATGGCAGCGTGTTCGACATCCCGCGGGAACAGCTGGCATCGACGCTCGATTTCAGCGCGGGACAGCGGGGGTAGTCGTATGCAGGCAAGATTCGGCAGTCGTACGGCAGATCTCGTCTGCATGGGGGGCATCGCGTTCTGCGCCCTGGTCCTTTTGTGTTCCGAGAGCGTCATGGAGGCCTACACCTCCATGACGGCGGGGCATCCTTTCTTCATGGGCTTTTGCAAGTTCGCCTTGCTGGCGACCCTGGGCGAATGCCTGGCACTGCGGTTGACCAAAGGGGTCTATGTGACGGCCGGCTTCGGCCTCATCCCCCGCGCCGTGGTGTGGGGCTGCCTGGGGGTCGCCATCTCGGCAGCCTTCATGATCTTTTCTGCGGGAGCGCCGGTCATCCTGCACCTGCTCGGCATGGAAGCGGCGGAACAGGCCCTTTCCGGCCCGCTGGGCACGACGAAGATCCTGACGGCGTTTTCCGTCAGCCTGACGATGAACACCATGTTCGCTCCCATCATGATGATCGCGCACAAGGTGGCTGACCTGCACATCGCCCAGTATCAGGGGCGTCTGGCCTGTCTCTGGAATGCCCCGCAGACCGGCAGGCTCCTGCAGTCCGTGGACTGGAACGGCTTCTGGAAAAACGTGCTGTGCCGCTCCCTGCTCTGGTTCTGGATCCCGGTCCATACCGTGACGTTCCTGTTGCCCCCGTCCTTCCGTGTCCTGTTCGCGGCTGTCCTGGGAGCGATCCTGGGGCTGCTGCTGGCCCTGTTGTCCTCAAAGCAGACGGAGGCCGCATAGCGCACGCCGGTTCCCCGAAGGACGGACCGGGGCGATCCCTCCTTGTGGCAGGAGAGCGCCCCCGTGCGTCCGGTATCCCCATCCTTGCATGGGGACAGGGGAAAGGCCTGCCGGATGTACAAAAAAGCCCGCCGGAGTCTTCTCCGGCGGGCTTTCTATCGTTCTTTGCCGCCATGGCGCTCTCGTGCGGGACGGCCTGTCCCCCTGTTCCCCGGGGGGAGCGGCGAAGGCGTGAAGAGCCCCTTTTCCTTCCCGCCATCCTGCAAGCCGCGGCAGAGCGGGAAGACGGGGGAAGGGCAGGGGAGACGTGCTCCCGTTTCCTCAGCCCTCCAGCCCTTTCAGCTTTTCGTGCAGCAGGGCGGCCCTGGAAGCCCCGATGCCGGGCAGGCGGCGCAGATCGTCCACACTGGCGGCCCGCATGGCCTCCAGACTGCCGAAGGTCTCCCAGAGCAGGCGTGCCGTGGCCGGGCCGATGCCGGGCAGGCGCATGAGCTCGCCGGAAAGGGCGGCCTGACCGCGCGCCTTGCGGTGACGGCCGATGGCGAAACGGTGCGTGGCGTCACGCACGTTCTGCAAAAAGAGCAGCTCCGCGCAGCCTTCGCGCAGGGGCAGGGGATTGCTGCGGCCGGGCAGGAAGATGCGGTCGGCCACATTGCCCGCGCGCCGGTCGGCATGGCCAGCCTCGTCCCGGGCCTTGGCGATGGCCGCCAGCGGGAAGAAATCGGCCTTGCCCGCATCGGCCAGGGCGCGTTCCACCACGGCCAGCTGGCCGCGGCCCCCGTCGATGAGCATCAGGTCGGGCCAGGGCGGGCCGCTTTCCAGACGCCGGGCCACCCAGGCATAGAGCGTGCCGTAATCGTCGCCGCCGTCGGGCATGGCATAGGCCCGGTACTGGTCGGGGCTGGGGCGGCCGTCCTCATAGACAACCATGCCCACGCGGGTCTGGCGGCCGCCGGTATGGGACACGTCCACGCATTCGATGCGCCGGGGCGCGCCCGGCAGGTGCAGGGCCCGCGCCAGCCGTTCCGGCAGGGGCGTTTCCTCCAGCTTTTCGCGCCGCCGGGCCTCTTCGCGGGCATTGGACTGGGCCACGTCCACCAGACGGTTGTCGGCCGGGTTCTGCGGCGCCACCAGCCGCACCGGGCCGCCGCGCCGTTCGGAAAGGGCCTGTTCCAGCAGGCTGCGCTCGTCGGGGGCCCCGTCCGTGCCGCCGTCTTCCCCGTCAGCCTCCTGCACGGCTGCGGGCAGCCAGGGCAGCAGGATGCGCGGCGGCGGGGTGAGTTGTTCGTAATACTGGCCCACGAAGGAAAAGAGCAGCTCCGGCGCGTCGTCGAAGGTCAGGCCCGGCCAGTAGAAGGCCCGGCCGTCGGTCATGGCGCCGCCGCGTACGAAGACCAGCCCCAGGGCCAGGCCCCGCTCCGCCTGGAACAGTCCCAGCACGTCCATGTCGCCGCCGCCGGGCAGGACCGTGGCCTGTCGTTCCACGGTCTTTTCCACGGCGCGGATCTGGTCGCGCAGCACGGCGGCCTGTTCGAATTCCAGAGCTTCCGCAGCGGCTTCCATGCGGCTGTGCAATTCCTTGAGCAGGGGGTCGGCCTTGCCCTGCAAAAGGTCACAGACGCGGCGCACGCCTTCGAAATAGTCCTCGGCCGTGACCAGGCCCATGCAGGGGGCCGGGCACTGGCCCATATGATGGTAAAGGCAGGGGCGCACGCGGTTCTTCATGGCCCGGTCGGAGCAACGGCGCAGGGGAAAGGCCCGGTGCAGCAGCTTCCAGGTCTCGCGGGCGGCCAGCGAGGATGTGAAGGGCCCGAAATAGCGGGCCCCGTCGCGCCGGGCCTTGCGCACTACCTCCAGCCGGGGGAAGGGGTGCTTGATGTTCACGCGGAAGAGCACGTACTGCTTGTCGTCGCGCAGCACGATATTGTAATGCGGCCGGTATTTCTTGATGAGGCTGGCTTCCAGCAGCAGGGCTTCCTTTTCCGTGGTGGTGGTCAGGAATTCGATGCTCTGCGCGTGGGCCAGCATGGCTTTGGTCTTGGCGGGCAGGCCTTCGGGGCGAAAATAGGAGAGCACGCGGCGGCGCAGGATGCGCGCCTTGCCCACATAGATGACCTGGCCTTTGCCGTCCCGGTACAGATAGACACCGGGCGAGAGGGGGATGGAAGAAGGATCGGGTTTCTGCATGGCCCCATGCTACAGGCGGGCGCGGAGCAGGGCAAGCCGCGGGCCGGGGCCGGGGGAGCAGGAAGCCCCCTTCCCGCTCCCGCCACAGGATACCGGCCTACGGGCAGCTGATGACGCCCTCGGACCAGAGGCAGCCGCCACAGGTGGGGGCATCGTTGCCGTAACAGTCGGTAAGGCCCTGTTCCCAGTTCTCGCACAGGCTGCACCGGTAGCAGGGCGAGAACTCGAAATTGCGTACCCGGCGGCGAAAGTCGGCATAGTCCGGGGCGTTCCAGATCTCGTCTAGGCCCTGTTCCGCCAGATCGCCGAAAAAGTGGCTGCGGGTCTCGCGCTGCTTCTGGCGCCAGTAAAGGGTGGCATTGCGCAGCAGGGACATGCAGGGGCTGACATGGCCGTCGAACTTGACGAAGGCCATGCCCTCGTCGATGAAGCGGCAGTGCCGGGCCGCCCGGCTGACGCGCTGGCCGGAAAGGTAGACGCTGCACATGGAGGTGGAGAGCAGGCTGCGCAGGCCTTCCTGGGCCGCCGGGTCCTGCCAGTCCATGAGCGGCAGGTGGATGCGCGGCGAACTTTCCATGGGCGCGGGATCGCCCAGGCCCCAGTCCACCACGTTGTTGTAGAGCACTTCCGAGGCCGTATGCTCGTCCGTGGGGATGACGTTGGAGATGTTGACCTCGTTCACCTTGTAGTAGGTGGAGAAATAGGGCAGCAGGGCCAGCTCGTGGGCATTGCTCTTCATGACCACGAAGGCCACGCCCAGACGCACGGTCCTGTCCAGACGGGCGCGCTGGCGGTTGAACTCCACGATATGTTCCTTGACCAGCGCCAGCTGGCTGTTGCGGCGGATCTGCGCATAGCGGCCGTCGTCCAGGGCGTCGATGGACAGCCAGAGCATGTCCAGACCGGCATCCAGCAGCTCGGCCGTGCGCCGGGCATCCAGCAGGGTCCCGTTGCTCAGCAGCTCCACGCGTTTGCCCAACGAGGAGGCCGTGCGCACCATCTCCACGATGTCCGGGTGGGCCAGGGGCTCGCCCATGCCGCCGAAAAAGACGGTCTCCACGCTGTCGGGCATGGTCGTCATGGCCTTGCGGAAGGTCTCCGGCCGCATGTCGCCGATGATCTCGTTCTTCCAGCTGTTGCGGAAACACATCTTGCAGCGCAGATTGCAGCGCGCTGTGGGTTCTATGTAGAGCTTTTTCAGACAGTCATCGGACGGCATGGACTTCTCCTGCTGTGCGCGGGCCGGGAAGGCGGGCGCCGGTTGGGCGACGGTCCTTCCGACATAGCACAGTCCGGGCAAAAGGTCGATGCGGCACGCTCCGGGACGCGGATGTTGTTCCTTTTGGCACATGCGGCGGGCAGGGAGAGGGCAAATGCCATGGGGCGGGTCTCCGCAGCCGTGGCCACAGGCGGACTGCGGGAACTCGCCGGGCACCGCAGCACGCGCCCCCCTTTGGGGACAACGGCTGTCCCTTCTTTCCGGCAGGGGGCAGCCCGTCTCCTTCGTCCGCATCGAGAGGCCTGCGAGGCGGCGGGCGTGGCATCCCGTCGGCTATTGGGGCTTTGCCATGGAGCAGGGCGGGGAGGGCGGAATGGACATCATCCCTCCGGGATGGCAGGAGAAAGGCATTCTTGTCTTGCCGCGGAGGCAAAGCCCTGTAAGAGCCATGACGGCGGCGGGGGCACGGCCCCATGCCGGGGCGAGAAAGGAGGATGCCATGCCCGATGCACTTGATATCTTTGTTTTTGTCTGCTGGTTCGCCGGTGGTTTCGTCTCCGGTGTCAGCGGCATCGGCGGCACCATGTTCGCCTTTCCCTTCCTGGCGCTGGCTATCCCCATGCACGCGCTCATCCCTCTGAGCTGCCTGGTCTGCTTTTTCAAGGATGCCTGCATGATCGCCATGCATGTGCGCTTCTGCCGCTTCGATGCCATGCCCTGGCTGCTGCTGGGCGCGGTGCCCGGCTCCTTTGCGGGTGTCTATCTGCTGCAGATCTGTTCCGGCGCCGCCCTGCAGGGCATCGTGGGCATCCTGCTGCTGTTCTTCGTGTACTGGCAGCTCTATGTGCATGGGGGGCGCGGCGGCGGGGCCCGCTTGCAGCCGGTGGGCGTGGCCTGCGGCTTCGGCGCCGGTCTGCTGGGCACGGGCATCGCCCTGGACGGGCCGCCCATGGCCGCCTTTGGCCTGGCCGTGGGCTGGGAGCCGCGTGTCTTTCTGGGCACGGTGAGCGTCTTCTTCATGCTGCGCGGCATCATCACTCTGGTGCTGCAGTGGTGGCACGGCTTTTTCACGCCCGAGGTGCTGGGCATGGCCATGTACGGGACGCCCGGCGTGATGCTGGGCAGCCTGGCGGCCTTCCCTGTGGTCAAGCGCATCAACGTGCTTTTGTTCCGCCGTGTCCTGCTGGCCATCATCGCCATCTGCGGCGTGGTCTGCCTGGTGCGCTCCATCTGGTAAGTGGCGGACAGCGGAGAAGGGCAGGCCGGGGGATCGGACAGGCTGCGACGGATGTTTTCCGACCCTTTCAAAAAAATTTTGCAGATTCCAAAATTTTTGCTTGACCTCCGGCAGCATTTCCCATACATAGAACGAGTTCGATGCGTCCCCATCGTCTAGCCGGCCCAGGACAACGGCCTTTCACGCCGTCGACAGGGGTTCAAATCCCCTTGGGGACGCCAAAAATTTCAATAGGCTACAGCAGCTCAGTTTTTGGGTTACAAGAATTGGGTTACAATTTTTCCTCAGGAGACCTTCTCTTGAGGAATTTTTGTTTTAAGCAGGTCTTCCACTACCTGCCCGATGCCGCTGCCTCCCAGAGCCGAAAGAATTTCGCTCTGGTCCGTGTACAGCCCCGCGCTTTTCGTATAGCGGTCCGTCGTAGTCGCCCGATAATGTCCCATGAGAACTTGGGCAGCATTCAGGCCTGAACTCACGAACGTGATAGCTGCACTTTTATGCCGGATGGCATGAAAACCGAAGGGCTTCACATGGGCCTTCCGGCAGAGTCGCTCCATGAAGTGAATGCGCTGGGTGAACGGCTGCCCCAGAAATGTGTCGTTCTGAAGCTGCATGAACACATTGTCCACCTTGCAGGGGCGGGCATCCCGCCACCACTTGAGCGCCTTGACCAGTTCCGGGTGCATTCGGAGCCAGCGCACCCGTTCCATTCCATTCCCCGACTTGTTGTCGGTCAGCCTGATTTTTTCCTTCTGAAGGTCCACGTCACTCCACGTCAGCCGGAAGATTTCGCTTCTGCGTCCTCCCGTGAAGTACAGGGTCAGCAGCATGACCAGGTCCTGCCCTTCTGCCTGCTGGAACACCTTGATGACATCACTTTCCGGTGGAACATAGCGCTCTCCGTGCTTTACGGGAAATGGCTTCACCTTCAGAAATGGTGGTGCCACCTGTGGAAATCCCTCAAAGAAGTCAGAACCCCAGTTCCATGCAGCCAGCAGATTCTTGCGATACTTGTTGGCGACGTTCGCCCCGCGCTCATCCTTGATTCTGGAAAGAAACTCATAGGCTCTTGCCGAAGTGATTTCCGCGATGTCATGGATGCCCTTTTTGCCGCAGTAGGCGAAAAAGTCCTTCGTTACCAGCTTCTTTTCTACATAGGTCTGTCGGCTCATGGTTCGCTGAACATGGGTAAGGTAACTATCTCCCCACGCTATAAGCAGTTCTAATGCCGTGGGGATCATCATCCCCTCCCGTGCGAGCCTTTTTTGCTCTTCCTCCCATTCTTTTGCGGCCCGCCATTCCGGGCCATGCTTTTTCCCTGCCGGGAACATTTTGCAGGCTACCTGCCTGCCGTTCACGATGACTCTCGCCATCCAACAATTTCCTTTGTCCGGTCTCAACGTCGGCATTGCTGAAATACTCCAACACTGTGCCCCATCGAAACCTCCAGCGGTATCCAATGCGCCTGCCGCCCAATAAGTAGGCTATCTTTTTTACCGTTCTGGGGTCAAGGCGCAATCTATGGGCGACTTGTTGCAGTGTTAAAATCGTATCAAAATCACAATGCACGGGAATACCCTTACTGTTGTTGTTTAGTTTTTAGATATGAATCTGTTGTATTTCGAAACAAGCTCCAGTATTGATGTGCAGTTATTCTGAAGTAACATTTTTTCTTTATGTCTTCTAACTCCACTTTTGCTCATATTTAATAATTCAGCAATTTCCGTGCTAGTTTTTCCTTTTAGAATTAAGTAAAAAACTTCTCTACCACGAGGTGTGAATTTAATTTCTTTGTATGTATTTTGACCATGATTAAATGTACATAATATTTTAATAGTTTTATTCACGTTCATTTTCTTTCTTATATCTTCAAGATGACGGTAAATTGTTTTACGACTAACACCGAGTTTTTTGGAAATGACTTTTTATGGAAAGTCCGATCTGAAGAAACGTGATGATTTCTTTTTGTCTTGGTGTAAAATAGTTTTTCATTACTACTTCTCCTGCAAGGTCGGAAAGTTATGGTTACCTCCCTCTTAGCATGGAGAAATCATGTCGTGCAGTGGCCAAATTACCCAAAAGGACATCTTTTGATAAAAAGTACTAGGCTTTATATATTCTTTAATAATATGTAATTATTGATAATTTTTTAAAATTACTTTCTTGAAACGAGGAGGAGGCGTTTGTTTTGGCTCGGCTGCAATGGTCAGCACAAAACGTTTGATTTTGACAATGCGCCAATGTAATTTCGGGGGGGGGCTTAAACTGGTAGAAGAAAAGGAATTTGCGGCCATGTGTCCGTGGTTAGGCGTTTCCAGAGACTTTAGTTTTTACTGAAAACATAATGAACGAACACGTAGATTATGGAAGAAAGATGACTGACGGTCGATGACATTTATAAATATTTCTATGTAAATGACGAGACAGTCTATATTGAATCAAACAACAAGTTATGCCAAGTATATTGAGCGTTGATGGATTTTTATACAAGACGAATTGGCTGATTGGAGTTTGTCCGGTGGTGCAGCTTATAATCTGACAAACCGGAAATAGAGCATCAAGGGGCAAGTATGGCCGAATTGATTCACGATAAGATAAAACAATCCATTCAGGCAGCTGAAGGACTGTATTATCGCCTGATATTACTGGTAGGGAAGACTGGATCTGGCAAAACAGGCGTTCTGCGGAAAGTTGCTGAAGAGTTCGGTTCATCCGTTCTTAACGTCAACTTGGCGCTTTCAGGAGAACTGTTAGAACTGACGGTAAAGCAGCGGTCTCTTCGGATTCCGGGCATCCTCGATCAGATCGTGGAACAGATGCAATCACCTGTGCTGCTGGATAATCTCGAAATCCTCTTTGATAAAAACCTCCGGCAGGATCCTTTGCGGCTGTTGCAGTCCATCTCAAGAAAAAGAACTGTAGTGGCTTCATGGAATGGAGTCATAACATCTGGGAGGCTGTTGTACGCCGAAAACGGTCATCCTGAGTACCGCAACTATGACTCGGTCGATGCGCTTATTGTGAGCATGGATGGTACGTCTACATTGGATTCGGTAAAAGAATAATAGAGAGGCAGAATAAATATGAAATACGGAGACCTTATCCAATTCGATCCGATCGAGTCGGTTGTTCAGTTGCGTGACGCGGACAAATCGAGTGCCGCACATACACTCGTGAGCACCTATGTTATTTCTGAGGAAATGGCTGAACGGCTCATCCATCTTGTCATTCCTCAGTTGCAGTTCGATATGCCGGTCGATAACAAGGGCTTGCTGGTTGTTGGTAACTACGGCACAGGTAAGTCGCATTTGATGTCGGTGGTCTCCAGTCTTGCCGCAGACGCCTCTTTGTTGGAAGAACTGAACCACACGGGTGTCCGCGATGCGGCATCTCAAATTGCTGGTAGATTCAAGGTAATTCGTACTGAAATTGGTGCCACTACTATGTCTTTGCGTGACATTCTGGTGGCCGAGCTGGAAGAAGGTCTTGATAAGCTTGGGGTGGACTATGAGTTCCCCGAAGCTGGAACCATCACAAGCCATAAACGGGCCTTTGAAGATATGATGGCCAAGTTCGGCGAAGTGTTTCCCGAACATGGTCTGTTATTGGTGGTCGATGAGTTGCTCGACTACCTGCGCACGCGCAAGGATCAGGAACTGATACTCGACCTCAACTTTCTGCGCGAGATAGGCGAAGTATGCAAGGACCTACGCTTCCGTTTCATGGCTGGCGTTCAGGAAGCCATCTTCGATAGCCCGCGTTTTGCTTTTGTCGCCGACAGCATTCGTCGGGTGAAGGATCGTTTCGAGCAAGTTCTCATTGCTCGTAGTGACGTGAAATTTGTCGTAGCCGAGCGTCTGCTTAAAAAGACTACCGCACAACAAGCCAAAATCCGTGACTATTTGATGCCTTTTGCCAAATACTATGGCGGGCTCAATGAGCGTATGGACGAGTTTGTTCGACTCTTTCCAGTGCATCCCGATTACATCGATACTTTTGAACGGGTCACCGTGGTGGAAAAGCGCGAGGTGCTCAAGACTTTGTCTATGAGCATGAAAGCCATTCTCGGTAAGGATGTGCCGCAGGACGAACCTGGCCTGATCGCCTTCGACAGCTACTGGAATACTCTTAAGCAGAATCCTTCTTTTCGTGCGATCCCTGAGATCCGGGCAGTCATTGATTGCAGCCAGGTGCTGGAATCCCGGATCGAAAACGCCATTACTCGTAAACAGTACAAGCCGATGGCGTTGAGACTGATCCATGCTCTGTCCGTTCACAGGCTTACTATTGGCGACATCTATGCCCCCATGGGAGCTACCGCCGAAGAGCTGCGTGATCGCCTTTTCCTGTTCGATCCGTTGATCGCAGAGCTTGGTGGTGATGAACCTGATAAGGACCTACAGACCCATGTGGAAACGGTCCTGCGTGAGATACTCAAAACCGTCAGCGGACAGTTCATCTCCTTTAATGCCGATAATCGCCAGTTTTATCTCGATCTCAAAAAGACCGACGATTTCGATGCGTTGATCGAGAAAAGGGCCGAGAGCCTGGACCAGACCCAACTCGACCGTTTTTATTACGAGGCACTCAAGCGGGTCATGGAATGCCAGGATGTGACGTATGTCACCGGTTACAAAATCTGGCAGCATGAACTGGTCTGGCAGGAGCACAATACGACTCGTACCGGATACCTCTTTTTTGGTGCTCCCAACGAGCGTTCCACCGCTGTGCCACAGCGGGATTTTTACCTTTATTTCCTCCAGCCCAATGACCCACCACGCTTTAAGGATGATAAGGCCAGTGACGAACTCTTTTTCTGCCTGAAAACTACAGACGAAGAATTCGATATTACGCTGAAAAACTATGCAGCAGCGCTGGACCTTGCAGCTACCTCATCGGGCCACGCCAAGGCCACCTATGAATCAAAGGCCAACGGTTTTCTGAAGAAGCTGGTTCATTGGCTACAGCAGCACATGAGTGATGCCTTTGAAGTCACATATCAGGGGCGTACCAAGTCGATGACCGAATGGGCCAAGGGTAAATCCATCCGGGAGTTGTCTGGTCTGTCGCCCCACGAGACCATCAACTTCCGTGACCTGGTCAATACCATCGCCGGAGTCTGTTTAGCTCCTAATTTCGAGAACCAAGCTCCGGGATATCCTGTCTTTTCAATCCTGATCACCGATAAAAATCGTGCTCAGGCCGCACAGGATGCTCTGCGGACCATCGCCGGACAGCATCGTACCAAGCAGGCAACTGCCGTGCTGGATGCCCTTGATTTGCTTGATGGCGAAAAAATTGTTCCCTACAAGTCGAAGTATGCCCTGTTCATCCTTAATGTCGTCAAGGCCAAGGGGTACGGTCAGGTTGTCAACCGTAGTGAGATTATTCAGGACGACCACGGGCTGGAATACATGAACCCAGGAGGTTTTCGTCTGGAACCCGAATGGGTGAGTGTGCTGGTAGCAGCTCTGGTCTATTCTGGGGATGTCGTGTTTGCCATCCCAGGTAAAAAATTCGATGCCACCGGATTACAGCAATTGGCTGCAACCAGTATGGATGAGTTGACTCGATTTAAACACTTGGAGCAACCCAAAGAATGGAATTTGCCTGCAATCAAGGCTCTGTTTGAACTGCTCGGTATGACACCGGGCATGGCCCAGCTTGTGACCCAGGGCAAAGACGAGCCTGTGCAGAACATGCAGCAGGCGGTGAGCAAGATCGTCAATCGTATTGTCATGACTCAGCAGGCCTTGCGAGAGGGGCTTTCCTTCTGGGCTGTGGATCTGCTCGCGACTACAGATCTGGCCAGCCAGGTCAGCGGATTGGACGGGGCCAAGGTGTTTTTTGAATCGCTGCAGGGGTACTCTACTACGGGTAAGTTGAAAAATTTCCGCTACAGCGTTTCCGAAGTTCTGGCTCATGAAAATGCTGTGAAATCACTGGATGAGTTGGATACCTTGCGTGAGTTTATCATGGATTTCAGCCCGACAGTGTCATGGCTCTCCACGGCAGAGGCCGTGTTGCCTCCCGCACATGAATGGGTGGACCGCATGAAAACGATTCGGCAGGATGTGCTGGATATTCTCAAGCAGACCAATGTGGCCAAGCTGCGCAGTCAGTCCAAAAGCATCGGGGACAAACTGCAAGGATTGAAAAGGGATTACATCACTATCTACATTAGCCTTCACACCAGAGCCCGACTTGGTGTGAACGACGATAAGCGTAAGGCTAGATTGCTTAATGATCAGCGGCTGCAGACACTGCTCAAGCTGGCCGGTATCGACCTGATGCCCAGGCAGCAGCTCAATGATTACCAGAATCGTCTGGCTGGACTGAAAAGTTGCTTTGCCCTGACCAATCAGGACCTCGAAAAATCGCCCATCTGTCTTCATTGTGGATTCCGACCTTCGATGGAACATTGTATATCGGCTGGCTCACAGGTGATAGATCAGATGGATGCCCAACTCGACACTATGGTGAAGGCCTGGACATCTACCATCCTCAGCAATCTGGAAGATCCGATCACCCAAGCCAATATGGATCTTTTGAAGATCGATGACCGTGATAGGCTGGAAGACTTCATGAAGTCCAGGGAACTGCCCATGCCGCTGGACAGTAATTTTGTTTATGCTTTGAAGGAAGTGCTTTCTGGACTGGTCAAAGTCACTGTCAAGGCACGGGACTTGCAACAAGCTCTGCAGGCTGCCGATGGTCCGGCCACTCCGGCGGAGATGAAAAAACGTTTTGAAGCATACCTTGATCAGCTCACCAAAGGCAAGGACCAGGCCAAGGTGCGGATAGTCATGGAATAAGAGTGACTAGGCTGAGACATCAGATGAAAGACAAGGATTATGAAGATGAAAGAACTCAGTTTGCTTAACACTCTGCCTGAAGTACCGCAGAAGCCCTCCGGCCCGGTGACCTGTCTCGGTATGACCTTTGAAAATGATGAGGCACGTCGCGCCTATTTCACAGAGGAACTGCGCAAGAAGCTGCAGGACCCGGAATTCCGTAAGATTGAAGGCTTTCCCATAGGCAGCGATGAGGACATCCTGACTTTAAGTGATCCGCCGTACTATACCGCCTGTCCGAATCCATGGATTGCCGACTTCATTGCTGAGTGGGAAGCGCAGAAGCCGAAGCAGCCTGAAGGCTATCACTATCATCGGGAGCCTCTTGCAGCCGATGTCAGCGAGGGTAAGAATGACCCGATTTATCGTATCCCAAGCTATCACACAAAAGTTCCTCCAAAGGCCATTGAGAAGTACATTCTTCATTACACGGAACCAGGCGACATAGTGCTTGATGCCTTTTGCGGAACAGGCATGACCGGCGTAGCCAGCCTGCTGTGTAAGCCCGCCAAGCGTAATGCAATATTGATTGATTTGTCGCCAGTCGCCACATTTACAGCCTCCATAATGAATTCTCCTGTTCTTGATGACTTATCTAAGGGGAATAATGGTCGATTGAATGAATTTGCAATAAAAGAATTGCTGCCGTTGTATCAGACAGAATGGGATGGCAAAAAACAGATATTTGACTACGCTGTTTGGAGTGATTGGGGAGAGTGTCCTGAGTGTGCTGAAAGTTTTAGACTTTATGATGTTGTAATTGATTTTGATAATTCAAAAATGCTTTCTTCTTACAAGTGTCCAAAATGTGGAGTCGATTTGCGCTCAGACTCACAGAAAAAATTTTTCAGTACTAATTTTGATCCATGGTTGAATCGACCAGTACAAATTGCCAAAAACACCATGGTCATGCTGTCAAAGAAGATGGGCAATCGAGCAATTAGAAAAGTTGCAACTGATAAAGATAGGTTATTTTCAGATGAAATTGGAGCTCGTGCCGTCGATCGCACTCCAATGGAATTGCCTTACTCTCATATGACCCACGAGAGAAACAACTTGCCGGAGTATTGGGGCATCACTCATATTCATCATTTCTATACTCGTCGGAATTACTATGCAATCTCGAAAGTTGCCTCGATTAAAGATCAGGCATTAAGAAAAGCAGGGCTATTTGCAGTTATAACATTGCTTGAAAATAACGCTACAAAACGCAATCGTTTTTATGTTGACGCTCGTCGTCCTAATGGGTCTCCTGTCGGTCCGCTTTCCAACACTCTTTATGTTCCAACTGTTCAGGTTGAAACTAATATAGGAATGAAAATTCAATCAGTTTTACATGATATAAGTAAAAATATTGAACATTGGCCTTTAGATCGATCTTTAGTTTCAACGCAAAGCGCTACACAGCTTAGTTTTATACATGATAATTCTGTAGATTTTGTTTTTACAGATCCGCCTTTTGGTGGAAATATAAATTATTCAGAACAGAATATTCTTGCTGAGTGGTGGCTGAAAATATTTACAAATAATAAATCAGAGGCAATTACAAATAGTGTCCAAAAAAAAGGACTTTCGGAATATCAAGCCATAATGACACGTTGTTTTAAGGAATATTACCGTGTTTTAAAACCAGGAAGATGGATGGTTGTTGAATTTCATAATTCATCGAATGGGATATGGTCTGCAATTCAGCAGGCACTCGAATCATCTGGATTTGTTGTAGCTGCTGTCACAATTTTAGACAAAGTACATTCTACATTACATCAAGATCATAATGCTGCAGCTGTTGACAAAGATTTGGCTATTACTGTCTATAAGCCAAATGAAGAATTTGAACGCAGTTTTGAAACAACAGCGGGATCTGCGGAAGGGGCTTGGAATTTTATTAGAACGCACTTGGAGCAGTTACCAGTATTTATGTCAAAAGACGGCCGAGCTGAGGTCATTTCAGAACGACAACATTATCTCCTCTTCGATCGAATGGTGGCGTTCCATGTCCAGCGAGGAATTACGGTACCTTTGTCGGCATCAGAGTTTTATGCAGGGTTGTCACAACGGCATGCAGAACGGGATGGTATGTTTTTTACTTCTGAGCAGGCTGCTGAATATGATAGAAAAAGATTGACTGTACAGCAGATTCAGCAGCTACAGTTACTTGTCATAGATGAGTCTTCAGCTATCCAATGGTTAAAGCAGCAACTTTCAAAAAGAACGCAAACGTTTCAGGAGCTGCATCCACAATTTCTGAAAGAAATCAGCGGATGGCAGAAGCATGAGAGAGCATTGGAGTTGTCCGTTCTTTTAGAGCAAAATTTTTTGCGATACGATGGCAAAGGCCCAGTGCCCGAGCAGATACACGCCTACCTTTCCACCAACTGGAAAGAGCTGCGTAATCTGCCCAAGGATGATCCGACCCTGGTCGCCAAGGCTCGTGACCGCTGGTATGTGCCCGATCCCCGCAAGGCGGGAGACTTGGAGAAGCTGCGCGAAAAGGCGTTGCTCAAAGAGTTCGAGGAATACAAAGAGGCAAAAAAGAAACTCAAGGTATTTCGTCTGGAGGCAGTCCGTGCTGGCTTCAAGAAAGCCTGGCAGGAACGCGATTATGCCGTTATCATTGCCGTGGCTGAAAAACTTCCTACTAATGTCATGGAAGAAGATCCCAAGCTGCTCATGTGGTATGACCAGGCAGTAACCAGGATGGGAGGGGAATAAGGATGCTCAAAGAATTACGCATACAGAACTTCAAAGGTTGGAAGGATACCGGACCTATTCGTCTGGCTCCCATTTCGTTGTTTTTCGGTGCCAACAGCTCCGGTAAATCCAGCATAGGACAGTTTCTGATTATGCTGAAGCAGACCGTTGAATCACCGGATCGAAAAGCTGTATTTTATCCCGGAGGGAAGAACTCTGCTGTTCAGCTTGGCTCCTATCAGGAAATGGTTTTTCATCGTGATCCGAAAAACAAAATTGCTTTTGACTACAGGTGGTCATTGCTGGAGAGCTTGAAGTTTAAAGACCCTTTGTCAGGAGAGACTTTTTCTGGAGACGAATTGGATTTTAGTGCCGAGATTGAATTAAGCGACGCCATGAAGAATTTGCTCCAGGTCGCAAAATTCAAATATCGCCTTCTTAATAATGATACACAGACACTTTCCATTGATTTTTTAAGAAAATCTGACAAAGGTGAATATACTGCATCAACAGAGCAATATACGCTTGTCAGAAAGAAAATGAGAGCTTGGTCTCCCAAAGATGTTGTTCGATTTTATGGTTTCCCTGACGAGGTAGTTGCCTATTATCAAAATGCTGAGTTCGTTCAGTCTTTAAATCTTGCGCATGAAAAATTATTTAGCTCAATTTATTATCTTGGGCCACTAAGAACAAAGGCGGAAAGGCTTTATACTTGGAGTGGTATCGCTCCAGAAAGTGTTGGTTTTGCAGGTGAAAATACCATTGCAGCAATTCTGGCGGCACGAGACCGAAAAATTAGTTTAGGTTACAAAAGGCCGACAAAGCCGTTTGAGGAAATTATTGCCCTCAAGCTTAAAGAAATGGGACTTATCGAAGAGTTTAAGGTCAGCCCTATATCTCAACAGCGGCAGGACTATGAGGTTAAGGTTCGCACAAAAGGATCAGAGGATTGGGTGAACCTTCCAGACGTCGGTTTTGGCATTTCGCAAGTTCTGCCGGTTCTTGTGCAGTGCTTTTATGCTCCTGCGGGCTCGATCATCCTTATGGAGCAGCCGGAAATTCACCTGCACCCAAGCGCACAGTCTGCGCTGGCCGATGTGATGATCGACGTGATCAATTCCAGAGAAAATGGAAACGATAGAAACATTCAACTAGTTATTGAAACCCATTCTGAGCATTTCCTGCGCCGGTTGCAGAGGCGAATTGCCGAAGATGCTATTTCACAAGAAGACGTATCTGTTTATTTCGCTAATAATTCTAAGACGCCTGCGACACTTGAACCTCTACAAATTGACATATTCGGTAATATTAAAAACTGGCCGGAAAATTTTTTTGGTGATGAAATGGGTGACATCACCGAACAAGCTAAAGCTGCCTTGAAAAAAAGGATACAACAGAACACATGAAAGCTGGGGTTAGTCAAATGAGTTTTCCAGATAAATGTCTTGTGGACACAAATGTTCCAAAGATGGCGAATCGTGCAACTTCCTCTGACGGCATTCCTGAAGAATTAGTTGATTGTGTACTTGCCTGCGTTAATGCAATAGAGCACGTTATTAAAAAACGTGGGTTAGTTATTGATGCCGGTGACGAAATCTTCAATGAATACCGGCAACAGCTTTCCCTGAAAGGTCAGCCGGGACTCGGGGATTCTTTCATGAAGTGGGTTCATGATAATCGCTGGAGCCTACCTGATTCTGACAGGGTAACTATCTCCAAGGACGGCGACTCCTATAAACAATTTCCAAAGCATGAAGGATTGGTAAATTTCGATATATCGGATCGAAAGTTTGTTGCCGTCGCAAATGCTCACCCTGAGAAACCGCCGATTCTGCAATCCACAGATTGCAAATGGTGGGGCTGGAAAGATGCTTTGAAGGAAGCCGGTATTACCGTTCATTTTCTCTGTCCTGAATATGTCAAAACCAAATATGAGGAGAAGATCGGGTCGTGAACGATAATTTTTTCAAGTTTCCTTCCACTCCGCATCTGGCAGCGTTGACTGGTGTCGATATCCGAGATGATAAGGTGCTTTCGGAATCGGAACGTTTTGATTTCCTACGGCATAGTCTTGTTGTCGAAGAAAAGGTAGATGGCGCAAATCTGGGAATCTCTTTTGATTCGGAAGGAAATATTCGAGCTCAGAACCGAGGAGCATATCTGTACCTGCCTGGAACAGGACAGTGGAAAAAACTTGGCGACTGGCTGCCCCCCCGGATCGATATGCTGTTTGAGGTTCTTTCCGACAAGTTCATACTTTTCGGAGAATGGTGCTATGCCCAGCACTCGATTTTTTATGATCAGTTGCCTGATTGGTTCCTTGGTTTCGATATTTATGATAAACGGGTTGGCAGGTTTCTTTCTTCGGAACGCAGGGATGCGCTTTTAAGGGAAATGTGCATTTCCCAAGTTCCTATTGTTGCACGCGGGCGCTTCACTTATCCAGAAATTCAAAAACTCCTATCTGTTTCAAAATTTAGCGATCAGCCTGCGGAAGGAATCTATCTTCGAGTTGATCAAGGAGACTGGCTGTCTCAACGGGCTAAACTGGTTCGACCGGCGTTTATCCAAGCTGTAGAGACGCACTGGACGCGCTCCGCCATCAGGCCGAATCGGTTGAGCTCGGAGTTGCAAGGATGAAGTCTCACCTCAGCAGTCAGAGTTGGCAATACAGCACAGTTCATAACAGCGCCTGCAAGGTCATTGAAGAGAAGTCCTTGTGGGGTCAGACTGTGTGCCGCATCTGGTTGCCGAATCAGAACGCATTGGTGCTCGTGCCCCGTTCAGCGTTACGGTCGCTGAGTGCCGACTTGCGGCCGGAGATTGAGATCGGACGCATTGCCTATGTGGCAGCCGCAGCCAAGGTGGCCGAAGTGCTGGAAGGAGCCAGCAGCACAGCCGACGGTCATGTGCTGCTGGCTCCCATGGAGTCCAACGTCATTCCTCTGCCTCATCAGATCCATGCCTTGTCCCGTGCGGTCTCAGGCGACCGCGTGCGTTACCTGCTGGCCGACGAGGTGGGCTTGGGTAAGACCATAGAGGCCGGTCTGATCATGCGCGAACTCAAACTGCGCGGACTGGTTCGGCGAATTCTGATTGTTGTTCCCAAAGGCATTGCTTCCCAGTGGGTGGTGGAAATGCAGACTCACTTCAACGAGCATTTCCAGCTTGTGCTGGGCGACGACATCGGCACGCTGCAACGTATGGCCTCAGGGACGAATCAGTGCAACTCGGCCTGGTCGATGTTCGATCAGGTCATCGTCTCTTTGGATTCGGTCAAGCCCATGGACAAGCGGCGCGGCTGGACAGCCGAGCGCATAGCCGACTACAACCGCAGCCGATTTGAGGAACTGATCACCGCCGGATGGGACATGGTGGTGGTGGATGAAGCTCATCGTCTGGGGGGCAGCACAGACCATGTTGCCCGTTATAAACTCGGTAAGGGCTTGGCCGAAGCCGCGCCCTATTTGTTGCTCCTTTCGGCCACTCCCCACCAAGGCAAGACCGATGCCTTTCATCGCCTAATGAACCTGCTGGATGAAGATGCCTTTCCAGACATGGCCAGTGTCTCCCGAGAGCGGGTGGCCCCGTATATCATCCGTACCGAAAAGCGCAAGGCCATTGATGCCGACGGCAAGCCGCTCTTTAAACCTCGGCGGACACAGATGGCTCCGGTGACTTGGGAGAGTCGTCATCATCTGCAGCAACTTCTTTATGAAGCAGTGACCGACTATGTACGCGAGGGCTACAATCAGGCTCTACGCGAGAAAAAGCGCCATATAGGCTTTTTGATGCTCCTGATGCAGCGTCTGGTTGTTTCCAGCACCAGAGCTATCCGTACTACCTTGGAGCGTCGGCTTACGGCACTCAAAGAGAGCAAACATCAGGCCGGTATGCGTATGGCGGAGCTGAAAAACAGCGCGGAAGGCTCAGAAAGCGTAGATGATGAAATGGTCGAGCTCTACGATATGGACGGCCAGGAACTGCTTGATGAGCTGTTGAAGTCCCGGGTCTCGGCTCTTCAGAGCGAAGGCATCTATGTGGAGAGCCTGCTCGACGCTGCGGTTCGCTGCGAACAGGCTGGACCGGATGCCAAGGCTGAAGCTTTGATCAATTGGATTTACGATCTTCAGGCTGAGGAAAACGAGCCGGACCTGAAGGTGCTGATTTTCACTGAGTTCGTGCCGACCCAGCAGATGTTGAAAGAATTCTTGGAGGCCCGGGGAATTTCGGTCGTCATCCTGAACGGATCCATGGATATGGAGGAACGCAAGCAGGTCCAGGAAGCCTTCAGCAAATCGTACCGTGTGCTGGTCTCCACCGATGCGGGTGGAGAAGGGCTGAACCTGCAGTTTGCCCATATCATTATCAATTACGACATTCCTTGGAATCCGATGAGGCTGGAGCAGCGAATCGGCCGTGTGGACCGTATCGGACAGCCCAAGACGGTACGGGCAATCAACTTTGTATTTGAGGATTCGGTTGAGTTTCGTGTCCGTGAAGTGCTGGAACAGAAACTCTCGGTCATTTTTGAAGAGTTCGGTATTGACAAGACCGGCGATGTGCTCGACTCTGCCCAAGCCGGTGAGATGTTCGAGAACGTGTTCGCCTCGGCCATTATGAATCCTGACGGCATTGAGACATCCGTGGAGCACACGGTGGCCCGGCTTCGCAATGAGATTCAGCAAGCTCATGAGGCCTCCGTCGTCTATGATATTTCAGAAACACCGGATATACAGGTAGCTGAGCGTCTGCGTTCTCATCCACTGCCTTATTGGGTGGAGCGGATGACCGTGGGGTATCTCAATTCTCACGGCGGTTCGGCAATCCGTAAGCGCTCCTGGTGGGATCTGAGCTGGCCGGACGGTCAAGAGTATCACAAGGTTGTGTTCAGCGCACGGGAAGCAAATCGTCTGACCGATGCAACTCTGCTTAATCTTGAAAATAGCCGTGTCCGTGGGCTGGCCCTAAATCTGCCGCAGGTCGCGGCTGGCCAGCCTTTGCCTTGTGTACGCGTGAGTGGATTGCCGGACAGTATTTCTGGACTCTGGGGGCTCTTTGAAATTCGTCTTCAGGCCGGAATGCATCATAAGACACAGCTTTTGCACATTCCCATGGTGCGGCGGGGATATATCAGTGTGTTCCTGAGTGGAGAAGGCAAATTGTTTTTACCCACAGCCCGGCATATCTGGGATGCACTGCAGACAGCGGACATTCAGGTGCAGGCCAATCTCAGTCAGGACGAGTCTCTTGTCGTTTATGAGCGGTTGCAGACATTGGCTGAACAGGCCGGACAGGAGAAGTTTGATGCATTATATCATGCGCATCTTGCTTCTGTAGCTCGCGAGGAGGAACGCGGCATTAGTTCCTTTGCCTCGCGACGCAAGGCCATTGAGCGGGTGGGCTTGCCGGAGGTGCGGCGATTCAGAGCGTCTCGTTGTAATGCTGACGAATCCGAGTGGCTGCGGGCTCTGCAGGAAGCGCGACAGATCGTGCCGGAAATCCGGCCAGTGCTGATGTTGCAGATTATCAAGGGAGGCGTTTAATGAGGAGTTGGCGAGACGCCATTCTGAACAATTTTGTACCGAACGTCAGCAAGTTGACTCTGGTGGCAGACCCGGATTGTCTGCTGACCGAGGAGAAACTGGTGTTGGATCTTCACGGGAGAGGCTTCGATCTCATCGAGTTCAGAGACCCCGTCGAATTCAGATATGCCTATGAGTCCAAGTACCGTTTAAGCTGGGATCAGGGTGAACACACAGATTTGGTGGTGGTTCTCCGCCTGCAGGATGCTGATCTGGAGTCCTTGCCATACGATCTGCTCCAGGCAGGCCGAAAGCTGTCCTTCAGCCTGGGGGACATCTTTCCTAATCTGAGCTATCCAGTTATCGAGAAGATCGACCGGAGCATGTTGGACGCGATATTTGATGCCCAGTGCAAGGATACGCCGGAGCGCATGGGGGACAACGCCACCAAGGATTTTATTCTCCGTCATGTATTCGGCATTGCAGCTGAATTGATTGACAACGAAGTAAAGTTGCTCCGTGCTTTGCTTCACCTACACTACAGTAATCGTCAAGTCCCACAGATTCTGGCAGAACGACTCATCCAAGTTCTCGAAGTTCATGGTGGGTTCAAATCCTGGCCGCTTTCTGAGATCGTTCCGGACGATGGGGACTTTTTTGCCTTTTTGCAGGAACGCTGGCCGATTTTTCTTTCCATGATCTGCAGTGATTTTGTACGGGAAGATTCGCTGGAATACAGTCTCAAGTATCACGGCCCAGCTTATCTGCCGTTCGACCATCAGGACATAAAAGTCTACATCGACAATCTGTTTCTGGAGGGAAAACTCACTCCTGTTGAGGTAAAAGGTATTGAATTGGATGCTGGATCCTGGGCTCGAAGCGGTATTGTCACGTCCGGTACGGACGATGACGCACTCCGGATTTCACGCCTGTTTGAACTTGCTGAAAGGAACCTACCCAATGTGGAAGCTCGTTATTCGGACTGGATCGCCTTTGCATTGAAATGGGCTGAACTTTCTTCATTGGTTCACTGTGACGGCAGCATTGAGTATCAGACTAGGCTCAGAGAAATCGGAGATGAACTGAACTCGACATTTGTAGCTTGGCTGACGGAGCAATATACCGGTTTGATCAGCTTGCCGCCGACTAATCCAGCCATGCTGCATCACGTTCCTCGTCGCCTGGCAAGAGACATTGAGTCCTCCGGTAACAAACGAATCGCTCTAATCGTGGTCGATGGCCTGGCTTTGGACCAATGGGTAACCATTCGTCAGCTTCTGCAAAGGCAAGATGCCAATCTTGTTATGCGCGAATCCGCGACCTTCGCTTGGATTCCGACGCTAACCTCAGTGTCGCGGCAGGCTATCTTCTCAGGCAAGCCGCCGCTTTATTTCCCGTCATCCATCACTTCGACCAACAGCGAAGAGAAGCTCTGGAAGCAGTTCTGGGAAGGATATGGCCTATCCCGGTTCGATGTAGCCTACCAGCGAGGCCTTGGTGATGGTAACGCTGGAGAAGTTTTGGATTCGGTAATCCACCCGGGTAAAACCAAGGTAGTGGGGTTAATCGTTGACAAGGTCGACAAAATTATGCACGGCATGCAACTCGGCTCTGCCGGGATGCACAACCAGATAAAGCAATGGTGCAGTGCTGGATTTCTTTCCAAAATGGTCGGCCAACTATTGGATTACGGCTATGATGTTTGGCTGACATCCGATCACGGCAACATTCAATGTGAAGGTAAAGGGCGTCCATCTGAAGGGGGGATTGCTGAAACTCGTGGCGAGCGGGTTCGTGTCTACCCTTCGTCGGAACTTCGCGCTCGGGTGGCTGAGGCCTTTCCGTTTGCCTATGAATGGTCTCCGATTGGGTTGCCCTCAGATTATTTTCCCCTGGTGGCCGGTGGTCATGATGCATTCCTGAATCCGGGAGGTAGCATCGTGGGGCATGGCGGTGTATCTATTGAAGAAGTCATCGTGCCCGTTGTGAAGTTTGAAAGGAGGACACGGTGAGGAGCACACGACATGAATCCATCGGCATTAAGCAGGTAATTCGCTTTGAGTGGATGCAGAAGACAGCCAATCTGCTGATGGCAGGACTTGACGCCAAAACTATCCGTCAGGAGCTGCATGAATTTCTCGCGGATAGAAAAGGCAATGGCTCAGAAGGTACACGAAGCAATCAGACGCGGACTTTCGTCGTCAATAATCTGATGAAGATCTGGGTGTCTCCTGACCCCGAGTTGATTCCGTTCCGGGATGCCTTGCTGGCTTTTTTGCGAAAAAATCCGTCTATGGCTCTGGCGGTTCATTGGGGGATGATTTCGGTGGTCTATCCCTTCTGGTTCAATGTGGCCCGCCAGATTGGCCGGTTGCTGACCTTACAGGATCAATTGACACAGACTCAGATCATCAACCGCCTGAAGGAACAATATGGCGACCGGCAAACCGTCAGCCGGTATGCCCGGTTCGTTATTCGTTCCTTTGTCGCCTGGGAAGTCCTAAAGGATTCCCAGATCAAAGGCTGCTATGAGAAAACTGCTCCGGTGAGCATTGTCGAATCAGACTTGGCTATCCTGATGCTCGAATCAGCCCTTTTGGCCATCCCGGAGGCCAAGGAGGCAATGGTGCTACTCATGAACAATCCGGCATTTTTCCCATTTCGGTTACCCATGATGACCGGGGATTTTGTATCTCAGCATAATGGCCGAATTGAGATGGTTCGCTACGGACTGAACGATGAGTTGCTGAAATTGAAGGGCAGCTAAATCATGGTGGGGTGTGACGACAGAAAATTTTGCTATATTGTTTTCCTCCTTTTGGATGCCTGTCAGCCTACCAAAATTTTATCCCATGTATAAAAAGGCCACTCCCCGACAAGGGTTTTTCGAGGCAGGATGGTAGTTGTGACACACAACTACCATCC
>OGZK01000531.1_pt1 | contig 38140 bp, 33 predicted proteins | sample 1576791 | NCBI WGS metagenome assembly OGZK01 (sample SAMEA3541556, study PRJEB24748) | human gut metagenome | biome: human gut; feature: human-associated habitat; material: faeces | place: China | collected 2012
CAGATGGCAGAAAAGGCATCGCCAGCGCTGCCGACGAATTGTGCGGTAGTGCCTTTGATGTTGCAGAGGGTTTCGCCTCTGCGGAGGCGAGGAGGGGGCTTTCCGCTCGCCCCCTCCACCCCTTCGGGCTGCACACCCATGTTTCTTGGATTTTATCGGAAATTTTATGGTAGTTTCCCTATCGTTTTCCCAACCAACACAATAAACCTGTAACATGGGCGTGCGCTGCGAAGAGGTCAAGTGGGGATCGCAGACTTCGTCTGTTTCTATTGCCCTCTTGTCGTGTCCGCAGACGCGAAACCTCCGCGCCGCAGACAAATTCTATTTTATTGAATAAACGCAATTTCAAAAAAGGAGCTGACCACCCTGATGCCGCAGGAATCCACAGCGCACCGTCTTTGGACGCTCTTTTCTTCCATGCTTCTCATCAGCACCTTCACTTTCGGCGGTGGATTCGTCATCGTGTCGCTGATGAAGAAAAAATTCGTTGATGAGCTGCATTACCTGACCGAAGAGGAAATGCTGGACATGACCGCCCTGGCGCAGACCGCACCGGGCGCGATTGCCGTCAACGGCGCCATCCTCGTTGGGCGGCGCATCGCCGGAATTCCGGGGCTGATTGTCGCGGTGCTGGCGACAATTCTGCCGCCGATTGTCATCATCAGCGTCATCTCTATGATGTACGCCGCGTTTGCCGAGAACGAATGGGTATGCGCGGTGCTGACGGGAATGCAGTCGGGCGTGGCGGCGGTCATCTGCGACGTGACGGCAAATCTTGGCGGCAAGGTCGTGCAGTCGAAGGATTGGCTGAATCTGCTGCTGATGGCAGGCGCGTTCGCGGCGTCCGCTGTCTTTCACGTCAACGTCATCGTGCTCATCCTCGTCGCGGCGGCGATTGGCGTTATCCGGGCACTGCTGGCGCGAAAGGGGGGCGTATCCGCATGATGGTGCTGTTCCTCGTCTTTTTCCAAATCGGGCTGTTCAGTGTCGGCGGCGGATATGCTGCCATGCCGCTGATTCAGTCGCTGGTGGTGGAGTCGCACGGCTGGCTGACGATGGCAGAATTTACGAACCTAATGACGATTGCCGAGATGACCCCCGGCCCGATTGCGGTCAACTCCGCGACATTCGTCGGGATGCGCTGCGCCGGATTACCGGGGGCGCTTGTCGCGACGTTCGGGTGCATCACGCCGTCGCTGATTCTCGTCACGCTTCTTTCCTATTTGTATGGGCGATTCCGTTCCGGGCAGACGATGCAGAACGTGCTGGGCGCGCTGCGTCCCGTGGTCGTCGCGCTGATTGCGTCGGCGGCGCTGAGCATCATGCAGGTCGCGGCGGTGAAATCGGGCGGCGGCGTGTCCATCGTCGGCATTGTGCTGATGGTCGCGGCGTTCCTCGTCCTGCGCTGGAAGAAATGGAACCCAATTCTGGTGATGCTGCTCTGCGGCGTCGGCGGCGCGGCGGCGCACGCGTTCGGCTGGCTGTAACGAAAATCTTCCGAAACCATTTGTCCGGCCTTGACAGGGATTGGTGCGTGTGCTATACTCCAAACCGAAGCAGTTAGTTGCAATTAACTAATTGGGAGGCATACGCGCATGAATATCCTGTACATCCTGCTTGCCCTGGGCATCATCGGCCACGCCATCAACATGTACTGCGACCGCATCCTGAGCATCTTCCCCAACGGCACGCTGAAACTTGCCAACTACAGCAAGCTGAAGGATGGCGACTACGCCGCAAAGCTGATGGAGGGCGTTTCGCCAAGTGTGCCGATGCGTTCGGGCGTGCTGGGCGTGTTTGCCATCGTGCTGGAGTTCTGCGGATACGCGGCACTGGCGGCGTATGCGTACCAGAAAGCCCCGGTGTACGGCGCAATTCTGTTCGCGGGCACGACGTTCGCGTGCATCGTCAGCTCTGCGTATCACTTGAAGTGCGGGCTGGCGGAGTACATGTTCCTCAAATATGGGCGGGACGAACGTGCCAAGGGCATGATGCTTGACCTGATGGGCAGCGGCGCATCCCTGCGCCTGTGTTCTTTGGGAATGATTACGTTCTACATCACGCTGATGGTTGCTATCATCACCGGCGCGATTGGCTTCCCGATCTGGGCGCTCGTGTTCACGATTCTCCCGATTTTCATCGTCATGTTCCCCCTGCAAATCGTCGGCACGCTGCATATTGCCGCGATGGTGTCAATGCTTGGCTGGATGTTCCTGATTTAACCGCAAAAGGACTGCTGCGCGGGCACTTTTCTCCGCTCACAGTCCTTTTTCTGCGTTTGCCCTCACTCGCGCGGATTTTTTGCAAAAATCACGAAAATTCTCTTGACAAACGCCCCGATTCGCGCTATAATAATCAATGTTGCGGATGACCCGCCGCAATGTGAGCTTCATATGGAGAGTTGGCTGAGTGGTCTAAGGCGCACGACTGGAAATCGTGTGTGGGCTTATACCCCACCTAGGGTTCAAATCCCTAACTCTCCGCCAGATTAGCATCGGTTCGATAGAATCGGTGCTTTTCTTTTGCCCTCGCAGCGAATCCTTCCCCAGTCACCCAAAGTGCCTCGCTAATAAAAAAGTGCGTACTTGCGCCCATAGCACAAATGGTGTATCCTTTCATCGTGGCCACAAGATAACCCCTTTCCCCGAACGCCCCACCTTGGAGGAACCCATGAGGAAACTGATTTCCCTGCTGGTGATGATTTTGCTGCTGCTGTCCGCTGCGCTGGCGGAAGTGAGCGCCCCGACATGCACCACCGTGACGCTTGCAACCGGCAGCGTTCACGGCGGATTTCACCGCGAAGATGCATGAGCTTTTCCCGGACTACGCGGGCGAAAACCATCTGGAAATGACGGCGGGATTCCTGCTCCCGGCGGAGTAAGTAAGAAAAAACAGGCTGTTCGAGCGTTTTGCCCGGACAGCCTGTTTTTTGTCAGTATCCCGCTTTCTGCAGTTCGTCCAGCAGTGCGCACTTGCGCTTGTAGTCCCTACGCCACTGTTCAGCAAGGTCAGCAATTATCTTTCTTCCCTCGTCGGTGCCTTTCATGCGTTCCAGCTGCCGGATGACCTCGCAGTAGGCGGCGCGCGACGAAGCCGCTTGCATAGCGCGATTCACCATGTCGCGATAGAGTGCCAGCGTGCGGGCGGAATCCCATGCCATCAGCGGGTCAAAATAGGTACACAGTCCCTCAAAATTGCCGTGTTGCTGAATCCGCTGGAGCAGCTGCTCCCACTGCTCAATGGATGCCAGCAGGGGCAGGCGGATAGTGCTTGTCGTCGGCAGTTTCATCAAACGTTCCGCCTCGTCGCGCCACGCATCGACGGGAAGCGTCGCTCGAAGCGCATCAATCTGCTCCATGCCGTACTGATTGTACTGCTCAATGTACTGCCGAATCTCCCGCTGCGCAAGGTCAGGCTGATTCGCGCGCTGATAGAGCAAAATCAGCTGTTCGCGGCGCTGCTTGCATGGCATATATTCCCCGGCGAACGTCTGCAAATCCGCCTTGACCTGCTCGATGGCTTCCGTCCACTTTTCCGCCGCCATCAGCGTTTTCAGTGTCCGGTCATGCGCATACGGCACATCCCAATGCGAATGCCAGAAGCCGATGATGTCCTCCTGCGAAGCGTGCAGCTGCTGCATCGTTTTTTCACGCTGATTCAGCAGGTTCACCATCGCGCCTCCAGCGCGTTCCTGCGCATTCGGCTCCCACTCGGCAATTTTCTCGTCCAGCAGCGCAAGATTCCGCTGATGAATCGCTTCGTCCCACGGATACGAAAACAAGAACGCCAGCGGCGCGGTGAAATACGGCAGCGCCTGCCACGTCCGGAATGCAGCGGCGAACCACTCGTACATTGCTGCCTGCTGGGCAGGTGCTGCGATGGCAAGAATCCGCATCCATGCATCGCGGCAAGCGTCTTCGATATCCTCCTGTTCAAGAATTTCATCGGCGGATTCAAACATCATTGCCGTGTCGCAAACGAGTTCAAACGCCAGCATCGCATGTTCCGGCGTCAGCAAATCAGCCAATTCCGCGTCCATCAGCTCCAGCAGTTCCTGAACGGGTGATTCCTCTTCTTCGTCATATTCTTCTTCGTCATATTCCGCGTATTCGTCATACTCGTTTTCGGAATAGCGTTCGGCGGCGTGAAGCGTCTGCGTCAGGGTGCGCTGCCAATTGATGCGGCGTTCATCCGCACGGACAGGTTCGTCTCCCTTGCACAGCATCAGCCGATTTCGGAGTGCTTCGTCCTTTTTCAGCAGCGGGCGAAGAAAATCCCGAAGCGTTTCAGCGGACAGGCTGTTCAGCTTCTTCTCCCACTCCGGCGCGGGCAATTCCGATTCCGGCAGATGGGTCGCCGCAAAGAGAACCGCCGCCATATGCTTGCAGTTTGCGCCCTCTTTCGCAAAGGGGCAGGTGCAGGACATGGTTGCCACGGCATCGCCCGCCAGCGTAATCTCAACCCGATACAGCCGCGTGCCTTCTACATCAGCAGTGATTTTCTCCTGCGTGCAGTGCAGATCTTTCACTGCCCCGGCACGCCAGTAATTGCGCCCGCGCGTAATCATCTTCGAGATAAAATTCTCTTTCCAGTCAGTGATGTGCATCGGCATTCCACCTTTTGCAAAAACGGGCTGCCCGTTTTTCTCGGACAGCCTGCTTGCTTATTCCTTCGTCTCAATCTCAATGCCGCGTTCTGCCAGCCAGTTCGGCCAGTAGTCGTCGGTGTAAAGCAGTGCCTCACGGGTGGAAGGCATCGGGGGCAGTGAGCCGCCCGTGGCGTAAATCAGCGCGGAAATCGGCAGAACGGTGTAGCCCTGCTCCTCGTAGTAGGTCAGGACAGCATCAAGAATTTCCCAGCTGTGATTCGCGTCGAGATGGCAGAGCAAAATGTTGCCGGGCGCGAGCTTGGCGCGCGTCGTACCGTTCTTGATGCACTCCTCCACCGTGTATTTGCCGATGGAGTCCTTCGTGCTCATGTTCCACAGCACGCACTCCATGCCTTCCGCGCGCGAAACGCTGATGACGTTGCTGTTCACGTCCCCGTACGGCGGGCGCATCAGGCGCGGCGAGACGCCCAGCGTTTCCGCCATGGTCTCCGCCGGAAAAACGATTTGGCGCATCATGCTGTATGGCCGTTCCTTCGTCAGCTGCGGATGCGTGTTCGTGTGGTCGCCGATTTCATTGCCCGCCGCCAGCACGCGCTTGGATTCCTCCGGGAACGTGCGGACGAAATAGCCCGTCATGAAGAAGGTGATATTCGTGTTGTGCTTCGCCAGCACTTCCAGCACCTGATCGGTGTTCTTGCCGCCGAAACCGCAGTCCATGCCGATGCCGACAAGTTTCCGCTCCGTCTCCACGTTCTTGACGGCGCGCTGTCCCTTCGCAACGACGGTCAGGTAACCGCCATCCGCCACACAGCGATCGCCCAGCCACACGCTCAGGCGGGTGTAGCCCTCCATATCAGCGGTTGGGGTGATAGAAAAGCTCATGTCGCCGCTCGGATTCGACCACTTTGCTTCCGCCAGCACTGTACCCTTGTCATCGCGCAGCTGGAAGGTGTTGTTGCCCTTGACGATGGTGGATGAATTCGTCACCGTCATGCGGACACTCATCTTCTTGCCCACCGTGCCAAAGTTGATGCCCAGATAGAACTGCACGTTCGGCAGGCGCTGGATGGTCAGCGTGTGCTTGCCTGCACCGGTGTAGCCGTCGCCGCTCTGCAGCTCAAAGACGACCTTGCCGCGCTCCTCCACCACCTGCGTCGGAACGGTCAGCGTGGTACTCTTCTGCCCTGCCGGGATGACCACGGAATACGCGCCATCCAAGCCGTCGCAGGTCAGGGAAACCGTCAGGTCTTTGTCGCTTGCGGGCGACACGTTCAGCTTCAGCGTATAATCATATCCGCCGTTGATTTGCCCGTTTTTCTCGGCAAAGGTAACTTTCACGCCGTCCGCCAGCGCGACGGACATCAGCAGCGCCAGCATCATGCCCAGCGCACAGAACCATTTTTTCATGTGCAGCCTCCATTGGTCGTCGATCGTTGATATATCTGCTCGGACATACACGTCCACTTCTATTATACCATTGATTGAAAAGGAACACAAGTGCAAAAAAAGCGCCGCTCCGCTTAACCATATTCAATCAGCGGGGCGGCGCGATGTGTCAGGGGATTACTGCTCTGCCAGCTTGTTCAGCATCTCAACGATGCCGCGGCTGTTCTCCAGCTGATTCTCCATGCCTTCGACAATCTGCTCTTCCGCAGTCGTCTCATCCGCATCCGCGTGCAGGACAACCGGCAGCTGCTTGCCGACGAACTGCTCCGCGAAGGCGTCCAGCATTTCCTGCGTCAGGCCTTCGATTTCATCTTCCAGCGTCAGCTTCAACTCCGTCACCACATTGTTCGCATCCAGATGCAGTTCAACATCAAGCGTGTATTCGTCCGGCAGCATAGACGTGATGGTGGTGGTAAGACCTCTTCCTTCAGCGGCGGGTTCTTCCGTTGCTTCGGGTTCGACGGTGGGTTCTTCCGTCGCTTCGGGTTCGGCGGTGGGTTCTTCCGTCGCTTCGGGCTCGGCAGCAGGTTCTTCCGTCACAGCGGGCTCGACAGCGGGTTCTTCCGTCACATCCGGCTCGACGGTGGGCTCTTCCGTCGCTTCCGGCTCGACGGTGGGCTCTTCCGTCGCTTCCGGTTCGGCGGTGGGCTCTTCCGTCGCTTCCGGTTCGGCGGTGGGTTCTTCCGTCACAGCGGGCTCGACAGCGGGTTCTTCCGTCGCGGCGGGCTCGACAGCGGGTTCTTCCGTCACAACGGGCTCGACAGCGGGTTCTTCCGTCACAACGGGCTCGACAGCGGGTTCTTCCGTCGCTTCGGGTTCGGCGGTGGATTCTTCCGTCGCTTCGCCGTTCAGCGCGCTCTGCGCCAAGCCGAGGTTCTGCATCAGCTCATCCAGCTGCGCGGACACGTTGTCGAGGTAGCCCTGCGCAGCCGCCTGATTCGCCTTTGCGGTGTCCAGTTCAGCGGTCAGCGTTTCCACCTGCGCCTTGTTCGCTTCGTTTTCGTCGTTCAGCACAACCAGCTGGGCTTCCAGTTCCGCCACCTTTGCGGTGGATTCTTCCAGCACCAACTGCGCTTCGCGGAGGTCATTCTGCGCGGTGGTCAGTTCCGCCTGCGCCGTCTCCTTGTCGGCAATGGTCTGCTGGAGTTCGGTGTTGCTGGCGGCCAGCTGACCGTTGACCTCATCCAGCTGACTGGACAGGTTATTCGACCGCACGAACAGCGCGACCATCACGATGACCGCCACGACCAGCACGACGATGAGTGCAAACAGGGAGACTTTCTTCTTCTCGCTGTTTTCCGGCGTGTTCTGTGCCGGCGTCTGGGACTTGTTTTCGGACATGGGAACTTCCTCCTTGCTTTGTCAGTCGAATCTCAGGCTGTGAATAACTGCGGCTGGTATACTATTCCCAAATGCGAATGCGCAAGCAGATAGCGCAAGTGAATTGGGGAATAGGCTCACTCCTCTGCCTGCCCAAGGAGCTGCCGTGCGGCGTCCACCTGCACCTGAAGGGATGAAAGCGTCTTTTGCAGCGTCTCCACCTCTCCGATCAGTTCACTGTCCGGGGTCTGGCGGATGGAGAGCTGCTGCGTAAGCGTTTCCGCCTGCGCTGCTAATTCCGCATTCTCGCTGCGGAGCGCCTTGCGCTGGGCGCGGAGTTCCTGCTCGCGCGCGGACGCTGCATCCGCTTCGGGCTGCACCGCCTGCAATTGCGCCAGCGTTTCCGGCAGGTCAACGTCGATTTGCGCGCGCTGCGTCTGCTGGAGCTTCAACCGCGCCAGACTTGCATCCAGCTGCAATTGCGTCAGCCGAAGCTGCTCGCCCTGCTGCGCCAGCCGAACCGCCAGCACACACAGCGCCACACATACCACACACATCACCGCGACAAAAATGGCGCGGAATCCCTTGGAAACTTGCGGCAGCATACTGCTTCCTCCTCTTCCAGTCTTGCCAACAGGGAGCCTTTCTATTCTCTATTGTAGCATATTCCGGTACAAATTGCAAAGCAAAAGCGCTGAAAAATGCCGCTTGTTCGGCAAATTGTTACAAATCATTCATTTTTTGAGCCGCGTCGGCGAGACTTTTGGCGAGATAGTCCAAATTTTCCTGTCGGCAGACGGTATCGCGGGAAGTGTGGATGCGCCCGGTGATGAGTCCCACCCCCGCGCTGTGGTGGTATGCCGACACGCCCACCCCGCACACGAACCGCCGATAATCGCCCGCGCCTTGCACGCCCGCGCGCCCGAAGAACTGCGTCGACACGCCGGATGCCATTGCGTTTTCTTCGAGGGATTCGCGGACGACGGCGTATTCCGGCTTATCCTGCGCCATTTTCGGGGCGCTGATGACAAACGTGTCGCCATCCCCAACGCAGTTGAGGTCAACAAGCAGCTTCATCGTCTGCACTTCGACGTGCTGTGCGCCGTAGCTCTTTGCGCCGCGGCTGCCCGTCTCCTGATTGTCAAAGAGGATGAACGCCGTCTTTTCGCGCGCTTCAGGGGACAGGCGCTGCATCGTCTCCAGCAGGGCGGCAATGCCGGATGTGTTGTCATTGACGTTATGCTTGTTCGCCGCGCCGAACATCATCAGCAGCATCAGCGCCAGATAGGCGAAAAAGAACGTCAGGATCAGCCAATCGCCGCTCTTTGTCGCCAGCCCGACTGCCGTGCCGATCAGCAGGGAAATCAGCAGCATTCCCAGCAGCACCGCGCCCTGCGAGAGGATATACACCGGGAAATTCCGGGGGATGCGCAAATCGGGCACGCCGATGGTCGCCGCCGTATCGTAGTGGGCGCTGATGAGCAGTTCGGCATTTTGAGGGTCGCCGGCGACGATGTTGCGGTGGCGCAGCTTGTCCTTTCGGTTCATGCCGTCCACATAGGGGCGATACCCCATTTCGCGCATCTTCGCCATCACCCACTTCTCGAACGCCCGCTTCTGCGCCGTCGTTTTGCGGATGGGGAACTGCGCGTCGATTTCTTCGCGTATGGTCATGCTTGCTCCTTCCCGACGACCTGCCGGAGGACGGCTTCCACCGTGTCCGCCACGCCCTGCAGGGTAATTTCGTCGTACGTCGTGTCATGTTTGGTATGAATTTTGCTGCAGTACCAGCCTACATGCTTTTTCTTGCGGCAGGCGCAGATGCCCACGCCGAGCTTGAAGTATTGGCGGAACCGCTCTTTTTGAGCCTTGCTTTTGCGCACCGGAAACCGCGCATTGACCTCCTGCATCCAGCGATTCGTATTCATTTTTTCTGTTCCTTTTCCGTGTACGGCACGACCTCCACCACCGTCAGCGTGTCTCCCTCGACGACAAAGCGAATATCCACCTCGCCATACGGCACGCCATACACGCGCTTTCCGTCATGCTGATACGCCGGGCGCGGGTCTTGCGCGAGCAAGCCCATCACGGCGGGCAGATTCTGCTTGGGAACATACTTTTTGAGCTTCTCCGGAAAATCCACCGTCAGGCGATGGCGTTCGTTCTGCTCGGTGAACCCGCCGACGGCGTCCGGCACGCTGTCCACATACGGCAGGTACGGCTTGATGTCCACGATTGGCGTGCCGTCCATCAAATCCGCGCCGGAGACGACGAGCGTGATGCGCCCGTTCTCCTCCTCCATGCGAATCAAGCGGACAACCGTCAGACCGATGCGGTTCGGGCGGAACGGCGAGCGCGTCGCGAACACGCCCAATCGGGTATTGCCGCCCAGCCGCGGCGGACGCACGGTCGGCCGCCAATCATCCTGCTGCGCGCGGTCGAACTCCCAGAGCAGCCACAGGTGGGAGTAATCCTCAATGCCGCGGAACGCCTCGCGGACGCTGTACTTTTCCGCCATCACGACGCGGGAAATCACCTCCGGCACAAGCCCCGACTGCCGCGGCACGCCGAATTTCTCCCGAAAGCCGTTTTCGATTCGTGCAATGATTTCCATCCAGATTCCTCCCCTTTTCCATACGGAATAAGTATAGCCCACCCGCGCCCTCCCGTCAAGTGGCGGAAGCAGAAAGGAATTTCTGTCAGTTTTGCATTTGGCAAGAGGATTTTTCTTGGCTGATGGAGAATTATATTCGCAGGATTTCGCGCCTGCGGGCGCGAGGAGGTGAATCCCCTTGGTAGAAGCCCGCCACATTACGATGGATTTCCGCATCGACCAGAACCGCACCACCAACCTCAAGGAGTTTGTCGTCGACACCCTCCGCCGCCAGACGCATACCACCACCTTCCGCGCCCTCGATGATGTATCCTTCACCGCCGAAAAGAGCAGTGTCACCGGGCTGATTGGCCATAACGGCGCGGGAAAATCCACCCTGCTCAAAATTATCAGCGGCATTTACCCGCCCACCAGCGGCAGCGTCGCCCTGCAGGGCACGCTTGTGCCCATGCTCGAACTCGGCAGCGGCTTCGACGCGGAACTCACCGGGCGGGAGAATATCTTCCTCAACGGCGCAATTCTTGGCTACCCGAAGGATTTTCTGCGCGACAAAGCGCCGGAAATCATTGCATACAGCGAACTCGATCGTTTTATCGACCGCCCGCTGAAAACGTACTCGTCCGGAATGCTTGCGCGGCTGGCGTTCTCCATCGCCACCGTCGTTCAGCCTGATATTCTGATTGTGGACGAAATTCTTGCCGTCGGCGACGAGCGTTTCCAGCGCAAGAGCCGCGCGCGGATGCTTGAGCTCATGTCCGGCGGCGCGACAGTGCTGTTCGTCAGCCATAATTTAAGCCAGATTCGCGAACTCTGCGACCGCGTAATTTGGCTGGAGCACGGTAGAATCCGCGCGCAGGGCGACGCGAAGTCCCTGTGCGACGCATACGAAAGGGAGGCAGCCCCATGAGTGAGCAGACGCCGCGCCGACGCCGGGCTGATCGGGCATATACGCCGGAGAAAAACGAAGCCGCGCCCTGCCGCCGCCGCATGAATGCGGACGCCCCCCCGCGCCGATGCCGAACGCGCGAGTATTATTCGCCTGAGGAGTTCATCCCGTACCCTGCGGAGGATTCGTTCGACACCATGCCGCCAGACATCCCGTTCGATGTGCCTCCGGACACGCCGTCCGCGCCCCCGAAACGGAAATTCCGTCTGCCGCCGCTGGGCGAATCGCTGCGCAGGACGATGCAATTGCTCCGTTCTGCGCGCCCTGATTTCCCCTTCCGCCGTCCGCATGGGGTCGGCGACTTGCTGAACATGCTGCTGGATGTGCTGCTGTGGCTGCCAAAACTGACAGTACATTTGACGCTGTATGCCTGCCGTTACCTGCGCGCATCCGTCCGCTATGCCGTGGAGGGCGCAACGCCGCTCTGGCAGGCGTTTCTGCTCCGCCCGTACAGCTGGGCGGGGTTCTATCTGCTGCTTGGGGGGCTGGCATTCAGCGGTGTTCATCTGATGTCGCGCGGGTCAACGGGCGCATCGTTCGCCGGGTTCGTGCTGCTGCTCGCGCCGCTGGCGTGGGGCATCGTGCTGGGCTGGGCGGCGGCGAACGCGCTGCACCGGCACTGTTTCTTCTCCCGTTGGACGTTCGTCGCGCTGGAAGTGTTGTGCGTCCTTGGCATTGTGGGCGCTGCGCTGGGCTATCCCATTGCGCTGCTTGCGTCGGCGCCGCTGCCGCTGTGGATGCTCACGGGCGCTCTGCTCCTGCGCCGCACGACGCTGCAATCCTTTTCCCCTGCCGCCATCGTCGATTTCTTCCAGCGCCTGAAGCCGCGCTGGGAACTGCGGCGAATCGGGCTGCACACGGCAGCGACCGTCAGCTACACTGCACCCGTCAAACGCAATCGCTTCTTTATCGAGCTGCAATGTACGCATCCGAGCACGGGGAATGTGCTGATTTTGTTTCATACGTCCACCATTGAACCGGCGCTGGGGCAGAAGGTGCATGTGATTCTGCATCCGACGGAGGAAGACATATATGAGGTAGACTTGACGACGAGCATTCCGCGGGTAAAAATTCGGAAGAATGACTTGTGGCGGAATCGGGAATAGGATAGCATCGGAGGTATCAGCATGGAATCATCCCTCAACATTCAGAAAATCGTCAAGCCCTCCTTTGCCGTCATCGGCATCGAAGGCTCGACAGACGACGGCGAAGGCTTCATCCCCATGCTCTGGTCGGACGCGAACGCCCACTTCGACGAAGTCTCCCCCGTCGCCAGCCGCGACGAAAACGGCGCGCTGCTCGGCATTTGGGGCGCGATGAGCGACGAAACCCGTTCTTTCCTGCCGTGGACAGACGGCTTCTCGCGCGGTTTGTACCTCGCGGGCGTGGAATGCCCCGTCGACGCGGAAGTGCCGGATGGGTGGACGAAGTGGGTCGTGCCGGGGTATGAGTACCTCGCCATAGAGAATCGCCGCGCGGACACGTTCAGCCGCATGGTCGATTACTTCCGCGAAAATGGCTTGAAGCTCGTCGGCGCGGTGCAGGAATTCACCGACCCGAAAACGCAGCAGGAGTATCTGTACTTTCCGATTCGGGCATTATGACAGCTTGACGCATTCCCAAACGGATGCTATAATACCCCATGAATCTGATGCAGAGGTGAACATGATGGCAGAAGAATGTACGCATGACTGCTCCTCGTGCGGGAGCGCGTGCGCATCGCGGCAGAAGCCGCAGAGTTTGCTCGCCCCGGCGAACGCGGGCAGCCGGGTGAAGAGGGTCATCGGCGTTGTCAGCGGCAAAGGCGGCGTGGGAAAATCGCTGGTAACGGGTCTGCTCGCGTGCGAAACGGCGCGGCGCGGGAAAATCGCCGGGGTACTGGATGCGGACATCACCGGGCCGAGTATGCCGCGCATTCTGGGCATCCGCGACAAGGCGGTCGGCAATGAGCTGGGCATCCTGCCGCAGGAAGCTGAAAACGGCGTGAAGGTTATGTCCATCAACCTGCTGCTGGAACACGACACCGACCCCGTTATCTGGCGCGGCAGCCTGATTGCGGGCACGGTGAAGCAGTTCTGGACGGATGTGTGCTGGGGGGATGTGGACTGCCTGTATGTGGATATGCCGCCGGGAACGGGCGACGTGCCGCTGACGGTGTTCCAGTCGCTGCCGGTGGATGGCATCGTGATTGTCTTAAGCCCGCAGGAGCTGGTCGGCATGATTGTGGAGAAAGCCGTCAAAATGGCGCAGATGATGAACATCCCCGTGCTGGGCTTGGTGGAAAACATGGCGTACATGACCTGCCCGGACTGCGGCAAGCGCCTGTATCCCTTCGGCGAAGGGCGCACGGCGGATGTCACAAAGCAGTATGGACTGCCGATGCTGGCGCAATTGCCGATTCAGCCCGAAATCGCCAAGAAGTGCGACGAGGGACGCTTGATGGACATTCAGCTGCCGGAAATGGGCAAAGCAGTCGATGCCGTGCTGAAATGCAAGGTTCGCAAGCATGAATAATCGAATCCCGTCGGAATCGTCCGGCGGGGTTTTTCATATCGAAACGGTTCTCGCAGCAGGAAAATCAGGCACACATGTCGAATAATAAGTGATTCAGCGGAACAAATCTGCGTTTTTCTCCGTCTAATCCAGCGGAAAGGGAGGAAAAGCGCCGCTTGTTTCGTTATATCATTGGAAGGCGCGGGCTTTTCGCCACTTTCCGGCAGGGGAAGTGCAATTTAGCCCTTGCGAACTGTCCCATAAACGTGTACAATATAGATGGGCGATTGCCCATACGCCTCTTTCCGGCAAATCCGGCGGGAGGATAACGCTTGCTCCGCTCGCCCTGAGTGTGAAGGAAGGGAATTATCATCATGAAGAATCATGCCGCTGCAACTACTCGCAACCGCATTTTCAAGGGCGCTGCCCTGTGCGGCGTTTTGGCGCTGTCCATGACGCTGACGGGCTGCTTTGTGCCGCCGGACGACCTGTCGGGCGACCTGTCCAATCAGGGGGTTGTTTACAATACGGTTGCTGTCACAGCGCCCCAGCGCACCGCCACGCCCACTCCTTCGCCCACGCCGACGGTTGAATCCGTTTTCAATTTCGGCACAAACACCATCATGCCGACGACACAGCCGGGCGTGATTACGTCCAACGGCATTGTCACCGTGGTGACCACGCCGCCCGGCAGCGTCGCCACCACCGCGCGGCCGACCGCAACGCCCACGCCGACTGCGGCAGCCGTTCTCAAAAAAGGCTCGTCCGGCGCTGATGTCAAGACGCTCCAGCGCCGTTTGAAGCAGTTGGGCTACTACACCGGCAGCGTTGACGGCGATTTCGGCGACGCGACGGAGAAGGCGCTGCGTGCGTTCCAAGACCGCAACAATCTGCTGGTGGACGGCATCGCGGGCAAATCGACGATGGCAAAGCTGAACAGCTCCAACGCTGTCAAGGCAGCCGCCGCAACCGCTACTCCGCGCAAGACCGCAACCCCCAAGCCGAAAACCACCGCGACCCCAAACCTCTCCACTGAGTATTATCTCCAGAGCGGTTCGTCCGGCACACGCGTCCGCACGCTGCAGGCGCGCCTGATTGAACTGGGCTGGATGGCAGGTTCGCCGGACGGCAACTACGAGGGTGCGACAGAATATGCCGTCAAGGCGTTCCAGAAAAAGTACAAGAGCCTGTACACCGACGGTGTTGCCGGGCCTTCGACGCTGCAAACGCTGTATTCTTCCTCCGCGGCAAAATCCTCCACGCCCGTGTCCTCCATCGGCACGACGCTGGAGTCCGGCATGAAGAACAGCGGCGCCGTCAAGGCGATGCAGACGCGCCTGAAATCCTTGGGCTACCTGACCGGCACGGCGGACGGCTCTTTCGGCGACGCGACAAAGGCGGCAGTGATTGCCTTCCAGACGGCGAACGGCCTGAAGGCGGACGGTAAGGCGGGCACATCCACCCTGAACCGCCTCTATTCCGACGCGGCGATTGCTGCCAGCTCCATGCCGACGGCGACCGCTTCCACCTCTGTGGACGGCTACACGACGCTCTCCGAGGGCGACACCGGCACGGCGGTTCGCAATCTCCAGAAGGCGCTGAAAAACAAGGGTTACTATTCCGGCAGCGTGGACGGCAAGTACGGTGCGGCAACGACGGCGGCAGTCGTCGCGTTCCAGTCAGCGCAGGGCTTGCGCGTGGACGGCAAGGCAGGTCCCGCGACCCAGCGTGCGCTGTTCACCACCTCCAGCAGCACGGATACATCCAAGTACACCACGCTCCGGCCGGGTGACAGCGGCGCGGCGATTCGCCAGCTGCAGACGACGCTGAAGCAGAAGGGCTATTATACCGGCACGATTGACGGCGATTACGGCTCCGGCACAACGGCGGCGGTCAAGGCGTTCCAGAAGAAGATGAACATCACGCCGGTGGATGGCATTGCGGGCGACAAGACGCTGACGCTTCTGTACTCCTCTGACGCGGTGGACAGCGACGAATACGCAACGCTGCGCCCCGGCGACACGGGCGCGGCAGTGCGCACCATGCAGGCGACGCTGTACGAACTGGGCTACTACGACGGTTCGCGCGACGGCGTGTACGGCGCAACGACGCAGGATGCTGTCCGCGCATTCCAGATTCGCAACAAGGTGACGCCGGTGGACGGCATCGCGGGCAACAAGACGCTGACAAAGCTGTACAGCGGCACTGCGGTTGCGGCGGCGGCGAAAACGACGGAGTACAAAACGCTCCGCAAGGGCGACCGCGGCGACGAAGTGGTGCAGATGCAGGACAGCTTGCAGCAGCTTGGCTATCTGGCAGCCGTCACGGGCTATTACGATGATGCGACCGTCGCGGCGGTTCGCTCCTTCCAGTCCCGCAACGGGCTTTCCGTGGACGGCTCCGCGGGTCAGGAGACCCTCGCGGTGCTCTACGGCAGCAATCCCCGCGCAGCATACTAAGGGGAGACGCAAGGGGCTTTGCCCCTTAAACCCCACCAGAGGCTCTGCCTCTGGACTCCGCGAGGGGTCTTCGACCCTCTCGACACCCTTCTCGCGATTGAGTTGAGCACACTTTCATACAGTGTCCGCGTGTTTATTTCTAAGAATACAGTCCAGCTTGGCGCGTTTGCACGGCTGGACTGTTCTCTTATCCACAGCTTTTCCCCGTCTTCCACCGAAAGGAGGGATTTCTGTGCAGAAAATCCGCTTTCTCCCCCTGCTGTGCGTTCTGCTGATGCTCTTCACCGCCCCGACCCTGCTCGCCCAGCAGGAACCGGATACGCCCTATCCGGCGGAAACCATGCTCTCTGTCCGCATGATGCCGCCCGGCGAACGTAGCCTGCGCAATTTCCTGTATCCAAAGCTCATGGCGCAGGAAGCCAGCATTCAACTTCCCGCCGGAACGTCCTACAATCTGCTGGTACAGACCTTGGATAACATGCGCAACGACTATCCGGAGCTGTTTCACATCGACTCCTACCGTGTCCATTATCAGCGCAATCAGCCGGATGTCGCCCAGAGCATTTCACCGCGCTACCTTTGTTCCGCCGAAGAAGCATCAGCCTTGCGCAAACAGCTGCTGGAAACAGCTCAGTCATGGGTGGACGAAAATCCCGACCCGCTGGCGCTGTACGAGCGGCTTGTACAGAATACAACCTATTCACCCGACAGCATGTGGCAGCACGCGGCCGTGGGCGCTTTGCTGTATGGCGAAGCCACCTGCGCAGGATATGCGCAGGCGATTTCACTGCTCTATCGGCTTGCGGGCATTCCATGCGCAACCATCATCGGCGAAGCGTCAGACACAAGCGGCGAAACCGGTTTGCACGCATGGAATGTGACCAATTTCGGCTTTCTTGACGCAACATGGGGTGCCGCTTTCGACGGGCATGTGTTCCACAGCAACTACGCCATGGGTGAAGCGGATATGTCCATCGACCACACGCCCAATCGCGGGTACACTTTCCCCGACCTGAGCGGCGTTCCGAACTACTATCAGGCGCACGGGCTGTACGTCTCCACCGAGCAGGAACTGCTGACCCAGCTGATGCGTCTTGTGGACGGTGAAACCGTAGAGATTCAGCTTTCGCCCGACCTGTACGCACGGTATACAGCGGCTATGAAGGACAAGCAGTCCGATATTGTCACCTTTTGCGCCGAAGCAGCCGGGGCGGAAATTCCCTTCTACGACCCATGCCGCATCCTGTCCGACAAGGCGCATCGCGTTTTGCTGCTGATTCCCCACCCTGAATTGGCGGAGCAGTAACAGCAGTTTGCACGAGCGTAAAGGCAGATTATTGCCCCTGAGCACTTGCATGTTCGGGGGCTTTCATGTTATAATGAAAGAGTAGTGTGTCTATTCGGGAATAGGTGCGCTCATATGATTATGATTTTCCAAATATTATCAGAAATTGTTTCTATATTGAAAGGAGAACTTTATGTTCGATTGGGTCAAAAAACTGCTGGGCAGCAGCAATGACGCGGAGGTCAAAAAGCTGCAAAAGACGGTCAACGCCGTGGAAGCCCTCGAAGATGAATACAAAGCGCTGACGGATGAGCAGCTGCGCGCCAAGACGGATGAATTCCGCGCGCGCCTGCAAAATGGCGAAACCGAAGATGACATTCTGCCCGAAGCGTTCGCCGCCATCCGCGAAGCCGACGCCCGCGTGCTGGGAATGCGCCCGTACCGTGTGCAGGTGATGGGCGGTCTGGTGCTGCATCAGGGGCGCATCGCCGAGATGAAGACCGGCGAAGGCAAAACGCTGGTCTCCACCCTGCCCGCGTACCTGAACGCGCTGTCCGGCAAGGGCGTGCACGTCGTAACCGTCAACGACTATCTGGCGCGCCGCGACAGCGAGTGGATGGGCAAAGTCCACCGCTTCATGGGGCTGAGCGTCGGTCTGATCGTCCACGATCTGGACAGCGCCGAGCGCCGCGCCGCCTATGCCTGCGACATCACCTACGGCACGAACAACGAGCTGGGCTTCGACTACCTGCGCGACAACATGGTCATCCGCCAAAGCGAGCTGGTGCAGCGCGGCCACAACTTCGCCATCGTCGACGAAGTGGACTCCATCCTGATTGACGAAGCGCGCACCCCGCTGATTATCTCCGGCGCGGGCGACAAATCCACCGACCTCTACGCAAAGGTGGACGCGGTCGTCCGCACGCTCAAGCGTGACGTTCACTTCGAGATTGAAGAGAAGAAAAAGGCCATCAGCCTGACCGACGAGGGCGCCCAGCGCGTCGAAGCCGCGTTCGGCATCACCAACATCAACGACGCGGAAAATGCCGAGCTGAACCACCACGTCAGCTGCGCCCTGCGCGCCAACTTCCTGATGAAGCGCGACGTGGACTACGTCGTCAAGGACGATCAGGTCATCATCGTTGATGAATTCACGGGTCGCCTGATGATTGGCCGCCGCTACTCCGAGGGTCTGCATCAGGCGATTGAAGCCAAGGAGCATGTGACCATTGAGCGCGAAAGCCGCACACTGGCGACCATCACCTTCCAGAACTATTTCCGCATGTACCACAAGCTCTCCGGCATGACGGGTACGGCAAAGACCGAAGAGGACGAGTTCCAGAACATCTACTCGCTGGACGTCGTGCAGATTCCCACCAACAAGCCCAACATCCGCAAGGACTTGGACGACATGGTCTACAAGACGAAAAAGGCAAAGTTCAACGCCGTTGTGGACGCGATTGCGCAGGTGCACGCCAACGGTCAGCCCGTGCTGGTCGGCACGGTCACGGTTGAAACGAGCGAAATGCTCTCCGCCATGCTTCAGCGCCGCGGCATCCAGCATGAGGTGCTGAACGCCAAGAACCACGCCAAGGAAGCTGAAATCGTCGCGCAGGCAGGCCACTGGGGTGCCGTCACCATTGCCACCAACATGGCTGGCCGCGGCACGGACATTCTGCTGGGCGGCAACCCGGAGTTCCTCGCCCGCCGCGCCATGCGCCAGGACGGCTATGACGAGGAAATCATTGAAGCCGCGACGGGGCACGCGGAAGATGTGTCCGACGAAATTCTCGCCGCGCGCGAAAAGTACCAGTCCCTCTACAAGGACTTCAAGCGCACCACCGACGAAGCGCATGACCGCGTGCTGCAAACCGGCGGTCTGCACATCATCGGCACGGAACGCCATGAATCCCGCCGCATTGACAATCAGCTGCGCGGCCGTGCGGGTCGTCAGGGCGACCCCGGTTCGACCCAGTTCTTTATTTCGCTGGAGGACGACCTGATGCGTCTCTTCGGCGGCGACCGCATCATGCCGATGGTCGAGCGTCTGGGGCTCAAGGACGACGAGCCGCTTCAGGCGGGAATGCTCACCAAGCAGATTGAATCCGCGCAGAAGCGCATCGAGGGCCGCAACTTCGAGATCCGCAAGCACGTTCTGGAATACGACAACGTGATGAACCGCCAGCGCGAGATTATCTACGGTCAGCGCCGCCGCGTGCTGATGGGCGAGAACGTCCGCGACAACATTATCAGCATGGCGTACAAGCTGATTGACGCCGCGCTCTCCCGCCACTGCGCGTCTGACGACGGCACGGATTGGGATATTCCGCAGCTGACGAATTATCTGGAAAACCTGTGCATCCACCACGGCAAGATTGCCGAATTGGAGGATGTCGTCCGCTCCGGTGACCGCGACGCGCTGGCGCAGGCGCTCAAGGACGACGCGAAGGCGTTCTACGAAGAGCGCGAGACGGCGCTGGCGGAAATCGGGCTGGACATGCGCGAAGTGGAGCGCGTTGTGCTGCTGCGCGCGGTGGATGTGCGCTGGATGGATCACATTGACGCAATGGATCGTCTGCGCGACGGCATCGGCTTCCGCGCGTACAGCGGCAAGAACCCCGTCACCGAGTACCAGATTGAAGCGGGCTACATGTTCGACGAGCTGAATCACCTGATTCGCGAGGACACGGTGCGCCGCATGTATCAGCTGCGCATTGAGCGCACGCCGGAACGTGTGCAGGCAGCGGTTCGCCCCGTCGAGGGCAAGCCGATTGTGCCCGGCAACGGTCAGCCGCGCCAGCCCAAGCGGGTGAAGCCGTCGGAGCGCGTTGGCCGCAACGATCCCTGCCCCTGCGGTTCGGGCTTGAAGTACAAGAACTGCTGCGGCAAGGACAAAGAAACAAGGGAGTAACTCCCTTGACCCATTTTCGCGATTGAGTAGGTGGCAATTCCAATGTAATTTTCGCGTGTTAAGCAGGGATTTCGCGTCTGCGGACGCGAGGAGGGGGCTTTCCGATCGCCCCCTCCACCCCTTCGGTGCCCTCTTGCATAGTAGGTTGTAATTGTTGCTTTTTAGTTAGTGTACCTTTCGTGCCCAACTAACATAAACCAACCAGTAACATCCTGAGGGCGAATGCGAAGGGGTCAAGGGGGCGACCGCAGACTTCGTCTGTTTTCATGCCCCCTTGTCGCTCCCGCAGGAGCGAACCCCCCCCAACATAAAAAATCAAGCATCAATCCACCCCAAAAGCAAAATCATCAACCAGAAAAAAGCCTTTCCTGACGATTGAAGGAGATTAAACATGGCGCTCATAGATATTCCCCAGTATCGCAGCGAACTGGCAGAGATTCGTAAATCCCTGCTTGCCGCGGGCGATGCCCTCCACATTGACCATATCCGCGAACAGCTGGATGAGCTGACCGAGGAAATGAATCAGCCCGAATTCTGGAATGACCCGGATCACTCCGCAAAGGTCAACCAGAAGGTTTCCAACCTCAAAGGCAAACTCGAACACTACGAAAAGCTGCTTTCTTCCGCCGATGATATCGAGGTCATGCTCGAAATGGCGGAAGAAGAGAAGGACGAAGACACCGTCACCGAAGCGGTGGATGAGCTGGCGACGCTCAAAGAGCATACCGACGCGCTGGAGCTGGAAACCCTCATGCGCGGCGACTATGACGACAATGACGCGGTGCTGTCCCTCCACGCGGGCGCGGGCGGAACGGAAGCGCAGGACTGGACTTCCATGCTCTACCGCATGTATACCCGCTACTGCGAGAAGATGGGCTTCACCGTCAAGCTGCTGGATTTGCTTGACGGCGACGAAGCGGGCATTAAGTCCGTCACCTTCGAGGTCAGCGGCGACCACGCCTATGGCTACCTCCGCGGCGAAAAGGGTGTGCACCGCCTCGTCCGCATCTCCCCGTTCGACGCAAACGCCCGCCGCCACACATCCTTCGCGTCGCTGGATGTCGCCCCCATGCTGGAGGACGATGATTCCGACATCGAAATCAACATGAAGGATGTCCGCGTGGACACCTACCACTCCAGCGGCGCAGGCGGACAGAACGTCAACAAAACTTCTTCCGCCGTCCGCATGACGCACTACCCGACCGGCATCGTTGTCTCCTGCCAGACCGAGCGCGATCAGGTGCAGAACCGCGCGACGTGTATCAAAATGCTGAAGGCGAAGCTGCTGGAACTGCGTGAACGCGCCAAGGAAGAGGAAATGGCGAACATCAAGGGCGAAATGAAGAAGATTGAGTGGGGCAGCCAGATTCGCTCCTACGTCTTCCAGCCCTACACGATGGTCAAGGATCACCGCACGAACTACGAATCCGGCAACATTGACGACGTGATGGACGGCAACCTTGAGGGCTTCATCACCGCCTATTTGAAGATGCAGTAATGCCGAAACCCTCTCAGTGTCTGCTGGGAGGGTTCTCGCCGTTATATTGCTTTCCCCGGAAAGGAGATTTTCCGGTGCGCTATCAACTCGTTTCCATCCTGTCGGCGCTTCTGCTTTGCCTGACCATGCTGGCAGCCATCGTTTACGGGGTCGGTACGCAGCCTGCCCTGATGCAAACGCTCATGCTGCGCACCGCTCCGCCTGAAGCAACCGGTTTTCCGGCGGAGCAATACGGTGCCGCCGCCAAGTTGATTACCGATTACCTCAAGGGCGAGGGCGACTTCCAGCTCGTATTTTCCATGAACGGCACAGCATACAACGCCTTCAACGAGCGTGAGCAAACGCATATGGCGGACGTGCGGACGCTGTTCAGCCTGTGCCGTCGTTTTTCGCTGGGCAGTCTCCTCCTGACGCTGGTCGGTTGGCTCTATTCCCGGAAACAGCGGTTCTTCTGGCGAATCGTCCGGCGAACCGCCTGCTGTATGCTGGCGCTCGTCGCCATCCTTGCGCTGCTGGCGGCGATGGATTTTGACCGCCTGTTCATCCTCTTCCATCAAATCGCCTTCACAAACAACCTGTGGCTGCTCAATCCGCAAACGGATTTGCTCATCCGTTTAATGCCGACGCAATTGTTCATTGACTATGCGCAAATCATCGGCATTGTCTGGGCGGCACTGATGGGGATTCTGCTCATCATTGCCACCGTGAAGCTACGAAATCAACAATAAGGGGCGTATTCCCATGACCTACACTGAATCTGCCCGCGCGCAGCTTAATGCCTTGCAGACGAAAGACCACGTTCGCATTCTGGCGCTGGAAACCTCCTGCGACGAAACCGCCGCCGCCATCATCGAGGACGGACGCACCATCGTCTCCAACATCGTTTTCAGCCAGATTGACCTCCATGCGCTCTATGGCGGCGTCGTGCCGGAAATCGCCAGCCGTGCGCACGTCGAAGCCTGCGACCGCGTGATTGACGAAGCACTCCGGGCGGCAGACATGCGCTTGCAGGATGTCGATGCCCTCGCCGTCACCTACGGGCCGGGACTTGTCGGCGCGCTGCTCACCGGCGTCAGCTGCATGAAGGGCCTGAGCTACGCCGCACGCAAGCCGCTCATTCCCGTCAACCACATCGAAGGGCATGTGTCCGCGAACTACATCTCCAATCCGGACTTGAAGCCGCCATTCCTGTGCCTTGTCGTATCGGGTGGACACAGCCACATCGTCCGCGTGAACGACTACGGCGATTACACCCTGCTTGGTCAGACGATGGACGACGCGGCGGGCGAAGCGTTCGACAAGGCGGCGCGCGTGCTGACGCTCCCCTACCCCGGCGGTCCGCGCATCGACGCACTGGCGGAGGAGGGCGACCCGCATTTTCTGTCGCTCCCACATCCGCACACCCCCGGCAAGTACGACTATTCCTTCTCCGGCATGAAAACGGCGTTCCTGAACGCGGCGAACAAGATGGAGATGAAGGGCGAACCGCTCCCGAAGGCGGATATGGCGGCTTCGTTCCGCTACGCCGTCGTTTCGGCGCTGGTGGAAAAGGCGATGCTGGCGGCGAAGGATACTCACGCCCCCGCGCTTGCAATGGCGGGCGGCGTTTCCGCGAATCGTCTGCTGCGCCGGATGATGCAGGAGGCCGCCGACAAGGCGCACCTGCCGCTGTACATGCCGCGCCTCGACCTGTGCACCGACAACGCGGCGATGATTGGCTCTGCGGCATACTATCGGATGAAGAAGGGTGAGCTTGCGCCCCTGACGCTCAACGCCACGCCGTCGCTCCGTCTGGTGTAATACTATTTCCTGCATTCGTCTGCGCCATCTGCTTGCGCCTTTTCCGCTCTGTCGTCCGGTCGTTCCATTTAGCGTAGCGCTGCTACGCTGCATTTCACTCCCGTTAGCCAGAACGAAAAATTCGCGGCGCATCTTGGCGCATTCTCATTTGAAAATAGTATAAGCCTATTATAATTAGGAAGAAATTTTTCACGGCAGCGAATCATCCCATTCATCATTCATTCCAACCAAGGAGGATTCCGCATGAAGAACAAAAACGTCTGGCAGGCGGTCAAATTCACGCTGTTCAGCGCATCCGCCGGGCTCATTCAGCTCATCAGCTTTGCCCTGCTGCATGATGTGTTCAAGATTCCCGATTACAACGCCTGTTACCTTCCCTCGCTGATTCTGTCCGTCCTGTGGAACTTCACGTTCAACCGCCGCTACACCTTCCGCTCGGACGGCAACGTCAAGCGTGCAATGCTGCTGGTCGCGCTGTACTACGTCGTGTTCATCACGCTTTCCAGATGGTGGAGCACGGAACTGGTCGCGCTCGGCGTACACGACTGGCTGATTGAAGTCATCAACATGCTCGTCAACTTCGTGACCGAGTTTTTGTTCCAGAAGTTTGTGGTCTATCGCGGGACGATTGACACGAACGAGCTGGCGAAGAAGGAGCAAGCGTAATGCCGTTTGACTACAAGAAGGAGTACCGTGCGTTCTACCAGCCGCCGAAAGTGCCAGAAATCATCGACGTGCCGGAAATGCAGTTCGTGTGCGTGTCCGGTACGGGCGACCCGAACGAGGAGGGCGGCGCGTATCAGCAGGCGCTCGGCGTGCTGTACGCGGTCAGCTACACATTGAAGATGAGTCCGCGCGCTGGACACCTGATGGACGGCTTTTTCGATTACGTCGTGCCGCCGCTGGAAGGCTTCTGGCAGCAGGACGGCGTATCAGGCATGGACTACGAGCGCAAGGCGGATTTGCACTGGCTATCCGTGATTCGCGTACCGGATTTCGTGACGGCGGAGGATTTCCGCTGGGCGGTGGAAACGGCGTCAGAAAAGAAGAAGCTGGACTGCTCCCGCGCTGAACTGCGCACGATTCGCGAAGGACTTTGTGTGCAGATGATGCACATCGGCGCATACGACGACGAACCCGCGTCGGTGGCGCAGATGGATGCGTTTCTGCGCGAAAACGGTTATGAAAATGACTTCACGGCGGAGCGGCTGCATCACGAGATTTACCTTTCCGACCCGCGGAAGACAGCGGCGGAGAAAAGGAAAACCGTGATTCGGCATCCGGTGAGAAAGGTATAAGCAACCTTGGGTGCTGCTTGTCAGTGGATGAGCGGCATCCTTTTTTTCTTTTGTTGCTTGGTTCCATTTGTTGCAAAGGGAATCGCGCCTGCGGGCGCGACAAGGGGGCTTTGCGGTCGCCCCCTTGACCCCTTCGCAGCGCACTCCCATGTTTCTTGATTTTTATTGTTACAGAAGGAACTTGCGCCTGCAGGCGCGTTTGGGACAGCGCTGCTTTTGGCGTTTTTTGCGAATTTTCCCCTTGTTAGACCTTGACGAATGTGGTATAATACTATTTCGGGATGAAGATGAGCCAAGATGCGCCGCGAATTTTTCATTCTCGCTAACGCGAATGAAATGCAGCGTAGCATCGCTACGCCAAGTGGAATGAGCGAACGCCAGAAGGGAAAAGGCGCAAGCAGATGGCGCAGATGAATCCCGGAATAGTATTTCTAACAGCGTGGCGGGAATGAGCCGCCAGACCCTGAGGAATAGGAGAAAAACGGCTATGGTTAAGGTCAACATTATTTCGGGTTTTCTGGGCGCGGGCAAAACGACGCTCATCAAAAAGCTGCTGACGGGCAGCGTTGCGAAGGAAAAAATCATCCTGCTGGAAAATGAATATGGCGAAGTCGGCGTGGACGGCAGCTTTATGAAGGATTCGGGCATCATCGTTGATGAGCTGAATTCCGGCTGCATCTGCTGCACGCTGGTGGGCGACTTCCAGAAGGCGGTTGATGACCTGATTGCGAAGTATCATCCTGACCGCCTGCTGATTGAGCCGTCCGGCGTGGGCAAGCTGAGCGAAATCCTCGCTGCCGTCGAGCGCGCGAAGGAACGCCACAGCGACCTCGTTGTGACCGGCTGCGCGACCGTTGTGGACGCGGGCAAGTGCCGCATGTATATGAAGAACTTCGGCGAGTTCTTCCTCGACCAGATTAAGACGAGCGCGACGGTGATTTTCAGCCGTACGCAGCTGCTGTCCGCGGAGCGCATCGAGAAGAGCCGCGCGCTGGTGGAAGAACAGCATCCGGGTGTCCGCATCGTGACGACGCCGTGGGATGACCTGTCCGCTGATACGCTGCTGGAAGTCATTGAATCCGGCAAGCCGATGGAAATCCACCTCGATGACGACGATGATGACGACGACGAGGACGAACACGAGCATCATCATCACCACCACGACCATGATGACCATGACCACGAGGACGGCGTGTGCCCGTGCTGCGGCGGTCACCATGACGACGATGATGATGACGACCACGACCATGAGCATCATCACCATCATGATCATGACGACCATGACGAGGATGAGCACGAACAACATCATCACGACCACGAGGACGGCGAAACCTGCTCCTGCGGACATCATCACCATCATCACCACGGGCATGACGCGGACGAAGTGTTCGTGTCTGTCGGCGTAGAAACTGCGAACCGTTACGAACAGGACGAGGTCAAGGCGATGCTGGACAAGCTGTCCGACGAAGAAGAGTACGGCACGGTGCTGCGCGCCAAGGGCGTGCTGCAGAACGCGGCGGGCGACTGGTTCCAGTTTGACTATGTGCCGGGCGAGAGCCAGTTCCGTCCGGGTACGCCGGATTACACCGGCCGCCTGTGCGTCATTGGTGCGCACATCGACGAAAAAGCACTGCGGGAGCTGTTCAAGGCATGAGCGAACAGGAATTTACACCAGTCTACCTGATTACCGGCTTCCTCGAAAGCGGCAAAACCCAGCTCATCAACTCCATGCTGACGGACGACAACTTCTCGCGCGGGCAGAAGACGCTGGTCATCTGCTGCGAAGAGGGCGTTGAGGAGTACGAGACGGCGAAGAACACGACCGTTGTCGTCCTCGACGAAGCGGACGAGATGAACACGAAGAAGATGGAAGCGCTGGACAAGGAGTATCAGCCGGAGCGCGTCATCATCGAATACAACAGCATCTGGACGATTGAGCGGTTGGGCAGCTGTATGCTGCCGCGCAAGTGGGAAGTCGTGCAGATTATCACGACGGTGGACGCGAACACCTTCGACAACTACTTCACCAACATGCGCCAGATGCTGACCGACCCGATGAAGGTCGCTGACCTGATTCTGGTCAACCGCTGCCAGCCCGGCGCAAACAAGAGCCCGTGGCGCCGCCAGCTCAAAGCGGTCAACCCGAAGACGAACATCATTTTCGAGAACACCGACGGCACGAGCGAAGACGGCGTGGCGGACGAAGACCTTCCCTACGACATGAAGTCCGCCGTCATCGAAATCAAGGACGAGGACATTCCGACCTTCTATCTGGATTCGCTTGACCATGCCGATCGCTACGACCGCAAGACCGTGCGCTTGGTGGGGCAGGCGTTCGCTGACCGCTCGCTGCCCAAGGGCTACTACATGTTCGGGCGGATGGCAATGACGTGCTGCGCGAACGACATTCAGCCCATCGGCTGGATTACGCAGGGCATCCAGAAGCCCAGCACGAAGACATATTTCCGCCTGACCGCGCAATGCAAGGCGGTGGACGCGCAGGGCGAAAAGATGCTGATGCTGCAGGAAGCCCGCGCGGAGATTGTCCCCCCGCCGGAAGAAGAATATCTGAATTTCAACGCATAAGTTGCCAATTTTCCCCCCCGATTGCTGCAAGGCGGTCGGGGGATTTGTTTTGCAATGAGGCTAACGCCGATGTATGTGCCGGACTGATATTTTCGCAAAATTTTCGCATGTACTTTTCATGGTATTATCTTGACAATAAGAACAGTTTATGCTATTATATCAGTAGAACAATTGATAGAAAGTGGAGGTGATACCGTTGGCGCACGTCCCGTTACGCTATGGAACTGTAACGACCGACGAATGAAGAAGGAGTACACTATATATGAAAAAGTTCATCGCCTTTACCCTGATGCTCATTCTTGTACTCGCGTGCCTTTCCCCGGCGCTCGCCGCCAACGCCGAGTTGACCGCCATGTCCCACGGAGGAACTGCACAAACTGGTTACGTAAAGAAAACCAAAACTGGTGATCCCTCTGTCACTATCAATTCACTCACTGGTTTGCAAGATACTCTGCTTCTAAATTTCCGCATTCGCTACTCCAACGGCACTGCCGCAACATCGAATTATACTTTTTCTGGTACAGGTCCCCGTACTGTTTATTACTTGAATGCTGATGGTTTCAACGCTGTTGATTCTTCTTTCTTCGCACGCGTACAAACGCAATCTGCTCAGACGACTTCAGTTACAATTAATTTCTCTTGGGCACCGTAAGTCTTACCAATCCTTCAGGCATGAAAATGCCTGAAGGATTAAATACTAAAAAGAGGATGAGTTTAGTTGAAAAAAGTTTTTGCGTTATTTCTGTTTTTTTTGTTGCTGCTCTCCGTAAGTTCCGCAGAGAATGTATCAAGTGTTCGCATTCTCTGCACGGATTACAATTATAGCGCTTTTCAAGATTATGCTGCCGCAGGGCATGACGTTAATTTCCGAAATGGCAGCATAAACGACATTGCCACCGCACTTGCATCCCGCGATCCCGATATCGACGTTTTTGTTTTTCAAACGCGTTCTGGACTGGACCAAATCAAGAAGCAACACTATTACTATCCACTGACCGATGACAGCGATTTGATTGATAAACTCGGCGACTTGTATCCTGCCTTTCAGAATGCGCTCATGGACAATGGCAATCTGGTCGGCTGGTATGTTGATGCACAGCCGTGGGGGTGGCAAGTTCTTTCCCCTGATTTGCTGGAAGAATTGGCACTTTCCGAACCAACAACCTTTGATGAGTTGTTAGACGTTAGTAAAGTGCTGTTCGACAGCGGTCTTTTGAGCCGTGACTATGTGCTGATGCTCGAATACAGGTACACGCAGCAGGATATGCTCACGTTCTATTTGCGCCAATTCTTGATTGCTTCTGAACGAGTGGATGGGCAAATCAATTTTCTGCGTCCCGAATTTGCTCGTATTGCCGAAAAAATCAGGAATACTGTGCCTGAAACATCGAAGGAAAATTTATTCGCAGACTACGAAGTCTTTACTTCGTCTGCCGCTTCTGTCACTCCTTCCACGCGCATTGAACTAATTCCCTCTGTACTCGATGATGTACCTTCTGGTTTATATTATCTAACAGTCGTCGCCGTCATCAACCCATATTCCAACAACATTGACGGTGCGATTGACCTGATGCATTATCTGGCGACCTATGAATCCGAAACATCCTATCTTTGGGATGCTTCCCTGAATCAGCCCGTCATCCGCTCCGACTATGACGAGTTAGTCACGCAGTTTCAAGATGAAATTGCTCGCTTGGAAGCGAAGGAGAAGCTCACTGCGCAGGACAAAAGTGACCTTGATTACGCCCGCAGCAGCTTAGCCTACATCACCGAACACCCCTATTCCGTCTCCCCGGAGGACATTGCCTACTATCAAAACCTCGTCCAGTATGCCTACATCCCCGGCGACTCCCCCGTCACCTTCGACGATGCCCTCAAGACGCTCATGCAGCGCTACCTGAACGGCGCGTTTGACGCGGAGGGGTTCGCCCGCGCGTGTCAGGAGCATGTCAACACCGTGTATCTTGAAATGGGGCTGACACCGATGTATGTGCCGAACTAAGTCCACTTGTAAATTTTCCCGCGTTCGCTTGACAAATCAGCCCCCCCGCTTATACTTGTCAGTAGGCTCAAGGCCAAAAAAGGAGGTTGATTTTACATGGCAAATCAGGAGAAATACGCCCAGCAAATGCAGGAGGCGGGCGTTTGCGATGCGCGCGGGGCGGCGCTCTGCGCCACGGTGAAGGAGCTGCCGGACGGAAGCTTCGGCATGGTGCTGCTCGGTGTGAAGGGCAATGACCTGCTCATCTACGACACGAACATGAAGTCCGAGCCGCTCAAGCTGATGCACACCATTCCGCTCAAGGGCGTGACCGACTTCAGCACCACCAGCCTGATGGGCGAAATCCTCAAAGGCTACACGTTCCGCTTTACGTCAGATGGATTTACCTATTCGTTCAAGAACTGCCGCCGTCAAGCATTCCTTGACGTGCTTCAGCAGGAAATCAACAAATAACATCAAGGGCTGCGCCGGAAAAGTCGGTGCAGCCCTTGCATTTTGCGTTCTTTTTCTGATATAATAGACATGTCAAGCATCATGATCACAGGAGGACGCTATGATTTCCATTCTGCCCGAAAGCAACTATGCCGCCGTCATGGCTGAGACGGTTGAGCCGTATCTGGATTCGCGCCGTCAGGAGATGGACATGCCGCTCTCCACGGGCGGAACGCTGCACGCGGAGGTCTACGAGCAGCCGGATGCGACCCGCGCCGTCGTCATCCTGCACGGCTACACGGAATCCGCCGAGAAATTCCGCGAAATGACGTGGTATTTTCTGAACGAGAAGTTCAACGTCTACGCCATCGACCACCGCGGACACGGCAAATCCGTCCGCAAAATTTCTGACACCTCCATCACGCACGTCGATGCGTTTTCGGATTATCTGCGCGATTTGGAGGAATTCATGTCGGGTGTCGTCCTGCCGAGGACGGAGCATCTGCCGCGCGTGCTGTATGCGCACTCGATGGGCGGCGCGATTGGCGGCATGACGCTGATGAATCACCCGGAGTATTTCGCGCGGGCGGTGCTGACTGCGCCGATGATTGCGCCGTCGAGTGCGCCGCTGCCGCGCTGGGCGGGCAAACTCGCAGCGGACTTTATGTGCGCCATCGGCAAGCGGGAAGACCGCGCGTTCATCGGCAAGCCGTTCAGCCCGGAGAACGAGCCGTTCGAGACATCCTGCGCCACCAGCCGCGTCCGCTTTGACTACTACGAGCGCAAGCGCATCGACAACGCGCACTTGCAGAATTGTTCGCCCACTTATGGCTGGGTACAGGAAGCGATTGGCGTGACGCAAGTACTGCTTGACCCGGCGAAGGACAAGCAGATTACCACGCCGCTGCTGCTCTGCCAAGCGTCACTGGACAAGACAGTCTGTCTGCCGGAGCAGAAACAATTCGTCGCGCAAGTCCCCGGTGCGAAACTTTCCGTTTATCCCGCGAAGCACGAAATCTACATGTCCACGAACGATGTGATGGAGAAGTATGTGCCGGAAGTAATTGGGTTCTTACGGGGGTAAGGAAGACGCCAGAGGCTCTGCCTCTGGCCTCCGGCAGGGCTCTGCCCTGCACCCGCGAAGGGTCTTCGACCCTCTCGACACCCTTCTCGCGATTGAGTTGAGCGCTTCTGCATACAGTGTCCGCGTGTTTATCCAACGAACCTACGGTTCAAAAAAGAAACAAAACCCCAAAAGTATGAAGGTAGCGACCGAAGGTTTCCAAAGGGCGACCGCAAACTTCGTTTGTTTTCATGCCCTTTGGTGCGCCCGCAGGCGCATTCCCCTGCTCCAAACTTACACAATAAACAAAAAAGTCAGTACCAAAAACGCCCCTGCCTAACATAAGCAGGGGCGTTTTCATCATCACACCTCGCGCCCAACAGCTTCGGCAATCTTCCGAATATCCGCCATCACGTCCACAAACGCGGCGGGCGTAATCGACTGCGCACCGTCGCACAACGCGTGCGCCGGGTCGTTGTGTACCTCAATCATCACGCCGTCCGCGCCAACCGCAATCGCCGCGCGCGCAATCGGCTGCACCATCCAGCTCTTGCCGGTCGAATGGCTCGGATCGACAATCACCGGCAGGTGGCTCAGCTTCTTCACCGCGCAGATGGCGGACAGGTCGAGTGTGTTGCGCGTGTACGTCTCAAACGTGCGGATGCCGCGCTCGCACAGAATCACCTGCTCATTGCCGCCCGCCATGATGTACTCCGCGCTCATCAGCCACTCCTCGATGGTGGCGGACAAACCGCGCTTAAGCAGAATCGGCTTGCGAATCTTCCCCAATTGTTTCAGCAGGTCAAAATTCTGCATGTTGCGCGCGCCGACCTGAATGCAGTCCACCTTGTCCACGAAGGTGTCAATGTCGTAGGGGGACATTAGCTCGGTCACGATGGGCAGCCCGGTCTGCTCGCGGGCATGGCAGAGCATGTCCAGCCCCTCGTATGCCAACCCTTGGAAGGAGTACGGGGACGTGCGCGGCTTGAACGCACCACCGCGCAGCACCGTCGCGCCCGCGTCCTTCACCGCCTGCGCCACGGCGGTAATCTGCTCGTTGCTCTCCACGGAGCAGGGGCCTGCCATAATCGCCAGTTTCTTGCCGCCGACAACCGTGTTCCCGATTTTAATTTCGCTCGGCGCGGGATGGAACGCGCGGTTTGCCTTCTTGAACGGCTCGGCGACCTTCATGATGCGTTCGACGCAGTGGAAGGATTCCAGCTGGTCGGGGTCAATGCGGCTCGTGTCGCCAGTCAGACCAAGGATGGTCATCTCCGTGCCTACAATCGGGCTGACGGATACGCCGCGCGCAACCACGGCATTGGTAACGGTGTCGATTTCCTGCTGGGTCGTGCCCTGCTTCAAGACGATAATCATGGTGTTCAACCTCCTGCGTCAATCATTATTCGCTCAAATGGACGAAAAAAAGCACGGAAGCCCGCAAAAGAGCTTCCGCGCCTGATGTTTTCCTCAATCGCTGCGGCTGCTGCTTCACGGTACGTCAATTTGCCCGGCGAAAAACGCCGGGAACGTAAACGGAAACAGCACAGACAGCATCATGGAGAAAATTCCTCCGTCCGGCGGCATCATTGCCGCGTATTCGGATTTATTATAGTCCGCTCATCCCGCGCTTGTCAAGGGCAGGATTGTACATTTGCTGTTTTTCGGGCGAAAAGTTTGCCGATGTTAACCAGTATTGGATGGCATTCATCCATACTCGGACACGCACAGCTATCCTTCAGAAAAATTTCGGGAAAATCGTGTAATCCTCTTGACAATCAACCGATTTGGGCATTATAATAGCCATAATGACAATTGTGCCATTTGGTTGAAGGAGGATGAAGGGCATGGAGTCTTACCTGTTCGCAGACGTAGAGGCTGCGGCGGATACTATGGTGGTGGAAGGATACCACAAGCCGGGCAGCTTGACCCGCTCCAGCGGTGCGTGGATTCACGCGGCAGGCACGGCGATGTTTGAGGCAGGGAGACGCCCCATTAAGCCGCATGACCAGTGGATTTGGTTCGCGGTGGAGGCAGGCGAAGCGACGCTGGTTTGGCAGGGGCATGAGCTGACGCTGAAACAGCAGGAAACGTGCTTCCTGCCCGCCGGCAACCGCGACGCTGCCCTGCAGATTGACGAGAGCGTCCGCTGCGTGTGGATTGCGCTGGAAGGCCCGCTTGCGCCGATGGTCGTACGCAAGATGGGCGCGCTGCTGCATATGCCGCTGAAACAGGGGGCGCTGCCGAGCCAGATGTACTTGGCGAAGCAGATTGTGCAGGTCATCGTCCGCCACACGGACACCAGCGACGCGACATATCAGCTGCAGCACCTGATGTACGGGATGCTGGCAAGCCACTGGGGTCAGCCGGTCGCCATGGACGCGATGCTTTCGCACGAGATTGCGAAGGTCGTGGACACCCTGCGCGCCAATCAGTACAAGGACAACTTCTCTCTGGCGGAGATGGCGGCAATTTCCCGTATGCCGATGGAAACGTTCCGCAAGCGCTTCGTGAGCGAAGTGGGTATGCCGCCGCTGTCGTATGTGCTGCACTGCAAGATGGAACGCGCGAAGGAGCTGCTGCGCGAGGAAGGGCACACGGTTCGTCAGGCGGGCATCGAAGTCGGGATGCAAGACCCGTACCACTTCTCCAAGCAGTTCAAGAACATCGTCGGCATCAGCCCGTCGGCGTTCATGAAGCAGGCCGCCAAGCCGGATGCGACCATCCGCGGCAGCAGCAAAGTGGAAAAGAAGTAAACAGTGAGGCGACTGTCAGGGGGGATAAGCCTGGCAGCCGCCTTTTTTTCTTCCACATAACCGCCACATTTACCGCACGGGATTCGGGCAGCATTGGACTTTGTGTTGCTCGGCACACTCGTCCGCCCCTCTACGGTCTACTATGTGATTTCTGTTCGTCGGTTCGGGAGTTTGCCCGCTGGCATCCGGCTTCCTTCAGACTCCGCCTCTCGATGGACACCCTTGCCTTCGGCTAAGCCGGGCGCACCATAACGGCCGTTGCAGGATTCATCTTCTGCAACGGCCTTAAAAACGCTATGAAATGGGATTATTCCGCTGTCGGTATCAGGCGAATCAGTGCGGTGGGAATTTCTGCATCGGTGAAGTCCAGCGTGAACACTGCGTTTTCGCCTTCCACGATGTAGGGCAGATCAATTTCCGTATCGTCGGCATTCAGCAGCGCCAGGGTAACGCCGTTCAGCAGCTCGGCGGGCAGCGTGATTTTTACCTCGCCCTTCGGCCGGGTGAGCTTGCCGGAAACTTCAAAGCAGACGCTCAGCAGCGTATTGCCGTTCGCAGTTTCACCCATGCGCAGCACCGGCTCGCCATAGGGCAGATGCTCGCCCTCCGCCTTCACTTCTTCAACCAGCGCCAGATGCGTGCCACCGCTCACATTGCCGCATACGGGGCAGAGCGTGCGCGTCGCTTCATCCTGCTTGAATTCGACGATGGCGCATTCGGTCTTGCCGACGTGCTTGCAATCCTTGCGCTTGCAGGTCGCGCTGTGCGTGCCGTCGCCGTTACTCGTCCATTCGCCATACCAGTGCAGCAGCGTCTTCGTCTGGTGATCCTTATAGCTGTCATTGCATTTTTTGCAGGTGTGCAGCGTGTAGCCGCCCTTTTCGCAGGTAGGCTTGACGACCTTTTCGGTATAATCGTGCCCGGCGGCGGGGATTTCCACCTTGGTGGTGTAATCGCAGCCCTCACGCTGGCAGGCGTCATATTCATTCCAGCCAATTTCGGTGCAGGTGAGTGCCTTGGCGTCGTGGTGCACCAGATCGTGTTTCAGCGCAAGCAGCTCCACCTTAGTGGTGTAATCGCAGCGGGAGCAGGTATCGTATTCCTCCCAGCCGGTCTCGGTGCAGGTGGGCGCCTTGGCGTCGTGATGCACCAGATTGTGTTTCAGGGCAGGGAGCTCCACCTTGGTGGTGTAAGTGCAGCCCTCACGCTGGCAGGTTTCGTAGGCATCCCAGCCGATCTCGGTGCAGGTGGGAGCCTTTGCGTCATGGTGCATCATGTCGTGGTTGTTCGGGTCAGGTCCATTATTTGGGTCTACATAAGTATCCGTTCCCTTGTGGTAGCAGTAGTCGCAGTTTGTGTAGTACACGGCCGGAGCAACGCAGGTGGCTGCGGACTTAAGGCACACGCTAACGGCGCCCTGAACGAACCAATGTGCGCCCATCTTAGTTTTCGCTTCGTGGCAGACGGTGCAGCTAAGCCAGTGGTTTTTGTCGTCCGAATGCCAGTTCTGCCCCGCAGGGAATGCATGTGCGCTGTAGTACTGCCCGCCGCAGGTGCTGCATGTTCCCAGCGTAATGCAGGTCGCGCTGCTGTCGCCGGAGCAGCTTGCGGTGTCGACCGCATCGCAGCCGTCACGCTGGCAGTGGCGGATATGCTCACTGTTGTTACCCCTGGATTGCCATGCGCCCCAGTCGTGACCGAGTTTGCCGTATTGAGTGCCGCACCGGGTGCAGGTTTTGCCCGTGGTGCAGGTCGGCGTTTCGGTGCCGCCAGAGTGAAGGCTGATTGGAACAAATAGGGCATGGCTGCCTGTACCGCAGAGTGGACATTTGTAAATTACATAATGATAATCGTCGTTGAATCGATCGAATCCTGTAATCTCAAGATCTGCCTGCTTCCTACAGGAAGAACATATGTTGCGGACGGTTTCCGCCTTCGCTTCCGGCGCCATTCTCGGCAGCAGGCACAGCAGCAGCGCCGCAGCCAGCAATATGGCAAAACTCTTCTTCTTCATCTTCGTCGCCTCCTTAAAGTTAGGGTAACACCGCACAAATGAGGTGGTCGGCTGGCAAATGGATTGTGCGGTGTTGCCTTTATGATGGATTTACTGTGCCAGTTCCACCAGCGTGTCAAACGCGGGCTTCGGCTGGGCATCCTTGTCGAACAGGAGCGGGTACTCGTCCGCGCGCCAGCTCAGGTCGTCCACCGTGCCCCATACCTGCACCGCTTCGATGCGGTCGGCGTAACGCAGGAAAATCTTCATCAGGTCGCCGTAATACTTCGCCTGCTTCTGCAGATTTTCCTCGCTTGTATCGTCAATGCCCACGTCAAGTTCGGACACGCGCAGGAGCAAATCACGCTTGGCAATCTGCTGGAACGCCCAATCCACGCGGTCAATCGTCGGACTGCCGACGGAGTAGTGTGCCTGGAAGCCGTAGCCGTCAATCGTGCCATCCGCAATCAGGCTGTCCAGCAGAACGCAGATGCCGTGCAGCTTGGGGTCAAGGGGGGTGTTGTAATCATTGTAGTACAGCTTCACGCCGTCCGCGGCGTACTTGCGGGCGTACTCAAACGCGCGGTTCACGAAATCCTGACCAACCGTCTTTGTCCAGTTGGATTCGCGCAGCTGGTCGCTGCCGTCCGCCACGGCTTCGTTCACAACGTCCCACGAGACAATCAGCCCCGGATAATTCTCGTTCGTCCACGTCAGCACCTGCTGGATGTAGCTTTCCATGCGGGCGAGCATGGTTTCGCGGCTGCACAGCGGCTTGTGGGTCGCGTAGCCCTCATGGAAGAAGGCTTCGGGCGTCTGGGAGTGCCACACCAGCACATGCCCATGCACCTTCACGCCATTGTCGCGGCACCAATCGAGGAACGGAATGCAGTTGTCGAACTTCACAGCGACGGCCGTGTCGTCCGTGCGGCTGAGCTTGCGGCACGCCGCCATGTCCAGCAGCGAATCCGGCTTCATCTCGTTGCCCGCGGTCATGATGCTGAACTGACTGCCGTAGAACGCCATGCGCTTGCTGTCCCTCACTTCACTGGCAACAACCGCCGTGCCGAAATCGAACTTATCCGCATAGAGCGCCTTGAGGACAGGCAGCGAAGTGGTGTCGAAGGAGTCAATCTTCTCGTCGCAGGTGAAATTGCGGATGGTGAAGGACGTTTCCTTGCCCGCACCCTCAACGTACAGCACATACTTGTCATACCGACCGGGAATGTACGAGCCGGACAGCATTGCCCATTCGCCCTTCTTCGCCGTGCCGGTGACAATGTTCTCATAGGATTCCTCGCCGTCGCGGGTATGGGCGACGGACAGGATGAAGCTGCACGAATCCATCTCGTCCTGCTTCACCTGCACGGACAGGTTGTAGGCGCGCCCCGGCACAAGGTCGAAGTCGCGGCCGGGAGAGTTCCACGTCGCGGTACGCCCGGTGATGTACAGCCCGTCAGCGGTCGTCTCGATGGTGGCGCCGCCCGCAGAACGCGCATACCAGCCGTCCGTGCCGCTGGTAAAGTCCGACGTGTAGTGAATCTGCGGCGCGTCGGAGTAATCCACCTTTTCGGGCGCGGTGATGGTCAGCGTGACATCATCAAGGCAGTAGTTTTTGCCCAGATAGTTATCCGACGCCGTGAGGAAGCGGATATTGACGCCCGCGTCCGCCTCGAAATCGCAGGAGATTTCCGTCCACTCCTTGCCCTTGACGTTCACCTGCGCGTAGTAGGCGTAATCGCCGCCCGCCTTGCCAATCGCCATAGCGCCGTCTTCCGAGCTTTCGACGTAGACGCAGGCGGACAGGTGGACTTTCGCGCCGGCTTCAATGCCAACCGACGCAGCGGAGAGGTCAACGGCATCCCAGTTATTGCTGCCGCGTCCAGAAACTCGCAGGCTCTGCTTGCCGCTGTGTGCCTGCGATTCCGTCACGCCGACGGTGCAGGAGCCAGACTGGCTGAACGCGGCGGCGTTGCCATCCTCAAAGTCGATGGTGATGGCGGTCTGCGCGGCTTCTTCCGCTGCGGCGAAGCAGGGCAGAAACAAGCAGAGTGCCATCAGCAGAGAAAGCGCTTGTGCGACCCAGTGTTTCATGTTTAATTTCCTCCCTTAGCGTCTTGGGGGTCTATGGAATGGATGATGCAATAATTTAATTATACACAAAAATTGTGTTTTGTCAAGAATGTCTGATTTCTTACCAGAACGAAAATGGTTTCGTTGGGTGGTTTTTTCTGATTCTATGCTGATGGGCATGGTTGAACTGGTCTTTTCCATGCTTCCAGAGGGCAATGAAAACGGACGAAGTCTGCGGTCGTCTGCTGGACACCTTCGGTTTCGCCACTCCTGTCACTGGTTTTTATCGCCGCTTTGTGTCTTTTTTTCTTGAATTTCCCGGCTTTTTGCTGCCTTAACTGATAGGCAAGAAATATTGTCGAAATCTTTCCAAAAGCCCCCTTGAAACGGTAGAAAAACCGTGCTATCATCAAACCGTTTCTAATGAGGCTTTACGATTGAACGACCCGTCTGTACTATTTCCAAATGAGAATGCGCCAAGATGCGAAGCGAATTTTTTCTTCTGGCTAACGCGAATGAAACGCAGCGTAGCAGCGCTACGCTAAGTGGAATGAGC
>OGZK01000534.1_pt1 | contig 38123 bp, 36 predicted proteins | sample 1576791 | NCBI WGS metagenome assembly OGZK01 (sample SAMEA3541556, study PRJEB24748) | human gut metagenome | biome: human gut; feature: human-associated habitat; material: faeces | place: China | collected 2012
AATATTGTTCCAATCGCATTCAAAAATTCTAAAACAATATACATATATACAGTTTGGCCCGAGTGAGAGAGGCTCTGTTTTTGATTTTAGATTTTCTTTTTGAACGTAATGAACAGGACATACTTATAAATAATCTCTTCCCTTAAAGGTACAGTGAATTTCAAAAGAACGATACCTTAAAACTATTACTATCCTAACGCAACATCTAATATCATCATAATCGTAAAACCTATTGCAACACCAATAGTACCAATATTAGAATGTTCTCCTGCTTGTGACTCTGGAATCAATTCTTCTACAACAACATAAATCATTGCACCCGCTGCAAAAGATAACAAATATGGCAAAATTGGAACAACTGCGTTTGTAAGAAGTATTGTAATAATCGCACCAATTGGTTCAACAATTCCTGACAAAGTACCATATAAAAATGCTTTTGGCTTTGAAACTCCTTCATTTTTTAATGGCATTGAAATAATTGCACCTTCTGGAAAGTTCTGAATTGCAATTCCTATTGCTAATGCAAAAGCTCCTGCCATTGTAATTCCCGCATTTTGGGCAATAGCACCTGCAAAAGTAACTCCAACTGCCATTCCTTCTGGTATATTGTGCAATGTTACTGCAAATACCATCATTGTAGTCTTTTTCAATTTTGATTTCATTCCTTCTGGCTTTTCACTTTCTAAGTGCATATGTGGAATTACACTGTCTAGTACTAATAAAAATACAATTCCTAGTAAAAATCCTATTGCAGCTGGAATCCATGCAACTTTTCCTTGGTTTTCTGCCATTTCTATTGATGGTATTAGTAATGACCATACTGATGCTGCTATCATTACTCCTGATGCAAATCCTAATAAGATTTTTTCTACTTTTTTATTCATTTCTTTTTTCATTAGAAATACCATTGCAGCTCCAAGTGTTGTGCCTAAAAATGGTATTGCAAGTCCAATAACTAAATCCATATTTTTCCTCCTTGATTTTTTATTTTTTTCGTGCTATTATACTTGTTAGAATTAATTCATTTCATATAATTAAATTTTGAAAGGTAGGTGTATCTTGATGAGTAAAAAGACAAAAAACAAAAGACCTGCTGAGATGTTTGCTGAACGGCTTCGTATGTCAAATTCAGATTTAAAGGTAATCTTAGCAATGGATCAGCTAAGACGTAAAAAGCAGGAAGAAAGATTATCCGATGAAGAAATCGTTGCTTCTAGCAAACAGCTTTATTATTTTTAATTCAGACAGAGCCTACAATGTAGACTCTGTTTTCATAAATGCTCTTCAAGATATTCTTTTGAAATTTTTATAGTAGTTGGTCTTCCATGTGGGCAAGTATATGGATTATTCAAACTCAACAAACTCTGTATCAAATTCTCAACTTCTGGCTTACTCAAATCCATATTAGCCTTAACAGCAGCCTTACATGCAACTGTTGCAATAAATCTTTCCTCAACATCTTTTATTGAAGTTCTTTCATTTGTCAACATTTCATCTAAAATATCCATAAAAATATTTTGAGTTTTCGCTTTATATTCTAAATCAGGAATTCCACTTATTTTAATTGAATTTTCTCCAAACAATTCTATATCAAACCCTGTATTTATAAACAACTCCATATTGTTTTTTACAAAATCCATTTCTCTATGTGTTAAATTTATAACTTCTGGAATTAGTATCATTTGACTATTTTGACTAATTTTTTGTTTATAATTTTCCTTTATTTTTTCATACAAAACTCTTTCATGCGCTGCATGTTGATCTATCAAAAACAATTCATTTTCTACTTCTATTATTATAAATGTTCTAAATAATATTCCTAGATATTTGTATTTTATTATTCTTGATTCTTCCCTTTTTCTTAATTCAAATCTCTGATTTTTATCTGTTTCTATATTATTTATATTATATCCAATTTCATTTTGTGCTCTATTTTCATATTCATTCGTTAAAAAATCTAATTCATTTTGAATATATTCTTCATTATGCTCCTCGTTTTCATTATTTCCCAAAAATTCAAATTTAAGCATTGTACTCTTTATCGCATGATACAAAACTTTATAAATTTTATCTTCATCTTTAAACCTAACTTCCATTTTAGTTGGATGAACATTAACATCATAAAAATCTGCCGACATGTCTAAATTCAAAATATAAAAACCATATTTTCCAATACCAACTCCACCTTTAAAAGCTTGGTCCGCACTATTGATTAATACATTATTTTTTATATTTCTTTTATTCAAAAATAATATCTGCTCTTTTCTATTATCTCTGGAAATCATTGTATTTCCTATAACACCTATAACTTTGATATTATCACTTTCGTAATTTACTTCCAGCAAATTTTCTTTTATTTCTTTTCCATACATCAAATATATGATATCTAAAATATTGCCATTTCCGTTAGTAAAAAATGCACTTTTTCCATCATTCAATAGTCTAAAAGATATATTTGGATTTGCAAGTGCTACTTTTTGAACCCAATCTTTTATATATCTAAATTCAGTAGCATCTTGCTTTAAAAATTTATATCTAACAGGTGTATTAAAGAATAAATTTTCTACCAAAATAGTTGTTCCTACTTGCATTCCACATTCTTCCGCTTCTATTATGTTTCCTGCTTTTGCAACTATTTTTGTTCCTGTAAACTCTTCTTTCGTTTTTGACTGCATTGTTAAAGTTGATATTGCACTAATACTTGCTAATGCCTCTCCTCTAAACCCCATTGTGTATGTTTTTTCCAAATCTTCAATTTTTCGTATTTTGCTTGTAGCATGTCTTTCTAATGAAATTGGCATATCTTCTTGACTAATCCCTTTTCCATTATCAGTAATTTTTATAAATGTTTTCCCACCATTTTTTACTTCAATTACTATCTTATTAGCGCCTGCATCAATTGAATTTTCTACCAACTCTTTTACTACATTTGCAGGTCTTTCTATAACTTCACCTGCTGCTATTTTGTTTATTGTTAAATCATCTAATAAAACTATGTTCCCCAAATTTATTCATTTCCTTTCAAACTAGAAACCATATCAATACTCTTAACCTTTCTAGAAAGCACCTTATTAACAACAACAGAAACCCCTAAACTACCAAGTGTTGCATACAAATAAGAAACCAAACTAATATAAGCATTAAAATCATAATTATCACCAAGAGCAGATTTAAAAATATAATCTAACATCAAAAAACCAAAAGGTAAACCAAAAACAATTCCAACAACCGTCAACCATAAATTTTGCTTAACAAATATATTTTTAATTTGTTTATCCTTAAAACCTAAAACTTTCAATGTTGCAAACTGATATTGTTTTTCTGTAAATGATAATATTCCCAAATTATAAATTATTACAAAACCTAATATAGCTGAAACAACAATCAATAAAACTATCATCATTTGCACTGTTTCTAGCATACTTTCCATACCTTGTTTTAAATTTGCTATACTTTGGATAGTATCTACTCCATCAATTGTTTTTGTATTACTTAAATCATCATCTGTGTATAACACATCTGCTCTATATGTAAATCCTAATGACTCAAAATATTTTCTTGTCATATTTAATTGTTGATTTTGAGGGTCTCTATTCAATCCTGTAATTTTACAAGTGTACCAATTGTCATCTCCAAATATGTGCCAAGTTATTTCGTCTCCAACTTTTAGATCATATTTTTCTGATAATTTTTCTGTGATGTAAATTCCATCATCTTTTAAGTCAATATATTCTTTACTGTGATTTGTATATTTCAATTTGTCTGGTGCATCATTTACTGTTAAAGTATTTGTTTCTTTTTTATCACCATTTTTAATTTCTATTCCAAACGATTCACTTGTTTGATTACCATATTTCTCTATTATACTTGTAAATTGTTCATTTGTATAATTGTTTGAAAGTGAAAGTTTATATTCAAAATTACTTATTTTATCAAATTCCCAACTTAGATATGATTTCATTGTATCCATCATTCCAAATGCACATAGCATAAGCATTGTACATCCTATGATTCCAACAATTGCCATCAGACTTCTACCTTTATTTCTACCAACATCTCTTAAATTCCATCTTGTAGAAATTGATGCTTTTTTAAATATTCCTTTTGTTGTTAAGTCAAACTTTGTATTTTTAACTTTTGGTATTTCTAGTCTTAAAGCATTAACTGCTGACTCTTTTAGTATACTTCTGCATGATAAGTATGTTACAAGAGTAATCAACACTACTACTGCAATTGCTAATATATACACAACTGGAATTAGTACTGTATTATACACTGGAACTTCAAAATAACTCATTTCCATATTTAAGAAGAATCCACCTAGTATAAACCTGCCTGCTAAAAGACCTACTAAACTTGCTGCCAAACTTATAATAAATCCATATCCTACATAATGATTTATTATTTTTCTGTTTTTAAACCCTAATGCTTTTAGTGTTCCAATTTGTGTTCTTTGTTTTTTTACAAATCTATTCATTGTTGTTGTTACTGATAATACTGCTATAAATAAGAATAAAAATGTAAACACTCCTGAATATGTTGTTCCCTCTTCTATTTCTGAATTGTACCCTTTATAAGATACACTTGATTCTCTGTCTGTTACCGCTATTGCTGATTTTATATTGTTCTCTAAATCTGCTTTTGTCTCTTGTGTTTTGTCTATATTATCTACATCAACTATAATTTGGTTAAAAATCTGAGGCATCCATTGTGGTAACTCATTTATTGATAAATATATAAATCCATAATTTTTATGTGTTGGAAATATTTCTGTATCATCTTTTACAAAATATACATGGTCTGGCATGTTTACTAAACCTATTATTTTTTCAGTTATTTTCATATTTTGATATGTAACTGTTATTTCATCTCCAACTTTTAAATCTAAATTTTTAGCTAGATAACTGTCAAACCATACACCTTTTTTTTCTTTACTAAATTCTTCACCATCTACAACATACATTTTTGAAATGTTGTTAGATTCTATAAAATTTGTATCTAATGTTACTCCATCTTTATTTTCAAGTTCTGTTTTTATTGTTAACAATCTTTCTGCATCTTTTACATTTTCAGTATTTTTTACTTTTTCTAAATCTTCATTACTAAAATTCTCTCCTGATAACCATATATCTTGAAAATTATTAATTTCATAGTATTTATCTGCACTTTTTTCCATTCCATCCATATATGCATGTATTCCCGCAAATACAAATACTCCTAAAAATACCATTATAAAAATGTTGAAGAATTGCATCTTATTTTGTCTTATATCTCTTAATCTTTTTTTACTTAATTTTTTCATTTTTGATTCCTTTCTTTTACCATTTAACTTCATCTATATTTTTAGGATTTTCGTTTGTTGTCACACTTTCAATTTTTCCATTTTTAACTCTTATTACTGTATCTGCTATATCTGCAAATAAACTATTATGTGTTACTATAATTACTGTATTTGCTCCATTATTTCCATCACATTGTTTCTTTAATAATTTTAAAACTTCAACACCTGTTTTAGAATCTAATGCTCCTGTTGGCTCATCACATAATAATAGTTTTGGATTTTTAGCAATTGCCCTTGCAATTGAAACTCTTTGTTGCTCTCCACCAGATAATTGATTTGGAAATTTATTCATATGTTGTTCTAGTCCTACTGCTTTTATAGCTTCTTTACTATCGTTTCCGTTTTTCACTATATCTTTTACTAACTCTACATTTTCTAATACTGTTAGTGTTGGCAATATGTTATAAAATTGAAAAATAAACCCTATGTTTTCTGCTCTATATTCACTTAACTGACTTTCTGTATATTTTGATATTTCTTCTCCGTCAATTTTGATACTTCCTTCTGTTGGTGTGTCCATTCCACCTATTAAGTTTAATAATGTTGATTTTCCTGCCCCTGATGGTCCAAGTATTACTACAAATTCTCCGTTGTTTAATTCCAAGTCTATGCCGTCTAACGCTTTGAACTCATTTTCTCCTACCTTGTAAGTTTTGCTTACTTTTTTTAATTCTACTATTTTTTTCATAACTCCTCCTTAATGTGAAATTGATTTCATATTTCTGGAATTATTATATATTCATATTATATTATTGTCAATAAAAACATGAAACTTTTTTCACATTTATTTGACATTTATTTTTTTTGCTATTATAATAATGTTTGTATATTAGAAAGGATTTGTTTTAAATGAAAATAAATGAAATTAGAGAACCTATTCAAAAGCGTTCTATTGAAAAAAAAGAAAAAATAATAAAGGCAGGTTTTGAATTAATCTGTGAAAAAGGATATTACAATACTAATACAGCTGAAATTGCAAAAGCTGCTAGTGTTTCTACTGGAATTGTATATCAATATTTTAAAGATAAACATGATATTTTAGTTGAAGGTATCAAAAAATATGCTAGTGATATTTTTTATCCTATGTTGACTGTAACATCAAATATTAAAATTGATAAAAATAATCTCGATGTTGTTTTAAGAAATATGATTAATACTTTTATCGAAAATCATAAGCTTTCACAAATTGCTCATGAAGAAATTATGGCTATGACTCATTCTGATAAAGAGATTGCTGAGTTTTTTCAAGAAAATGAAATGGCTATGACTAAAAATATTTCTAAGATTTTATTGGATAATGGTTTTGATGCAAGGAATCTTGATGAAAAAGTTCATATTGCTATTCATTTGATTGATGATTTGTGTCATGAAATTGTTTATCACAAACATAAAGATTTGGATTATGATATTATGATTAATTTGGTTATTGAGAATATATTGAACTTAATTTAAAAAGTTAGCCCTCATAAAGTTTCTTATAAGTTTTATGAGGGTTTGTTTTTTATATTTAAATATATTTCTACTGCTTTTTTATGCTATAATTACTCTGTTCTTAATGCAATTACTGGATCCTTTTTACTTGCAATTTTAGCTGGAATTAAACCTGCAATAATTGTCAAGAACATACTAATAAGAACTAATACAACACCAGCCTTAAATGGTACAGCAGTTACTACTTTAACACCTGTTACAGCATAAATCATACTATTTATTGGAAGTGTTAATAATACTGTAATGCCTATTCCTATAAGTCCTGATATTAAACCAATAATCAAAGTTTCTGCATTAAATACTCTTGAAATATCCTTTTTTGATGCACCAATCGCTCTTAAAATACCAATTTCTTTTGTTCTTTCTAATACAGAAATATATGTTATAATACCAATCATTATTGAAGATACAACCAATGATATTGCTACAAATGCAATTAATACATAACTTATTGTATTAATAATTTGGCTTACAGACTTCATCATTGTTCCAACTATATCTGTGTAGCTTATTGTATTTTCTTCTTTCCCATCATCTCTTTGTTTTTGATTATACTCATCAATTGCTTTTGATATTTTATCTTTTGCCTCAAAATCTTTTGGATAAATGCTTATTGATGTTGGAGTATCAATATCAACAGCTCCTAATTTTTGTAGATTTTTTTCGTAGCTTGCATCTTTATTTGCTGAATATGTTTCCATCATTTGAGCGATTTCTTCACTAGTTAACTTACTCATTGCTAATCTTTGTTCTGTTGTTAAATTTTCCATTGATGTTGTATTATCATCTGTTGGAAAATCTAACCCTGAAAATACATTTACATCTCTATTTTCTTTTTGTTCTTTAACTATTTGTGCATCATTTGATTTTTCTACTACATATTCTTTTAATTGTTTTGTATATCCTATACCACTTGTAACAGAAGTACTTACAGCACTTTGTTCATTTTGTTTTATAATTCCTACTATTTTTACAGTTTCTGCATTATTAATTTTATCTTTTAAATATTTTTCATCATCTTCTTTATTTATCCATAATCCATTTTGTTTTTGATAATAATCTGAATTTAATAATAGTTTAAATTGTAAGTTTAAAAGGTCGTCATATGAATATGATGTTGATTCTTGATTTTCATCAAGTTTTTCTCCATTTTCTACCGCTTTCCATTTATCTTTTAGTTCGTTTTGGTCTTTTAACCCTAATGAATATAATGTGTAATCATCTATTCTTCCATCTTCTTTTAAAACTAAAACTACCTCATTATATTGTTTTGGCCAATTTCCTTTTACCAAATCATATTGTGATTCTAATAATTGTTGATTGTCTCTCATTTCAAAACATATATCAGTATTTGTCATCATTGAACTTCCAAATACAGATGACATTGCAGAATTATTTTGCGCTTCTATCATATCACCCATTCCAAATGCATTCATTACTGTACTCGGATTTACTCTTACAATTCCATTGTCAGTATCTGCTCTATATAAATTGATATTTAAGTCATATCCGTATTCTATACTATTACTGTTTTTTGTAATTTCATTGTTCCCCTCATCTAGGTATTTCTTTAATTCTTTTAGGTTATTGCTTTGTTTTTTATTAGAAAGTGTTGTTATCATATCATTCATTATATCTGCTGAATATGCTCTTTCTTCTTCTCTATTTTCTGTATTAGATTCTGTATCATCTCCCATCATAGATTGCATTAAACTTGACATATCCACTGTTGACTCTTCTATTGTAATTGGGTATGATGAAAGTGTATCTTCCTCTACCTTATCTATATAATTCTGTACACCTGTTGAAATTGCTAAAATTAATGCAATTCCTATTATTCCAATACTTCCTGCAAATGATGTTAATATTGTTCTTCCCTTTTTAGTCATTAAATTATTTAAACTTAATCGTAGGGCTGTAAGGAATTTCATTGATGTTCTTTTCTTTTTAGTATCTTGCTGTTTTTCTTCTTTTTGATGTTCTATTGGGTCTGAATCATCTGTTATTTTTCCATCAAGTATTTTTATGATTCTACTTGAATATTTTTCTGCAAGTTCTGGGTTATGTGTAACCATTATTATTAATTTATCTTTTGATATTTTCTTTAATATTTCCATTACTTGCACACTTGTTTTTGTATCCAATGCACCTGTTGGTTCATCTGCTAATATTATATCTGGATTATTTACTAATGCTCTTGCTATTGCAACTCTTTGCATTTGCCCACCTGATAATTGGTTTGGCTTTTTGTGTATTTGTTCTTTTAGTCCAACTTCTTCTAGTGCTTTTATTGCTCTTTGTTTTCTCTCTTTTCTGGATACTCCTGATATTGTTAATGCAAGTTCAACATTTGATAATACTGTTTGATGTCCTATTAAATTATAACTTTGAAATACAAATCCTACTGAATAATTTCTATAAGCATCCCAATCTCTGTCCTTAAAGTCTTTTGTTGATTTTCCATTTATTATTAAATCTCCTGAAGTGTATCTGTCTAATCCTCCTATAATATTTAATAGTGTTGTTTTCCCACATCCACTTTGTCCTAATATTGAGACAAATTCTGATTCTCTAAATTCTATATTTATTCCTTTTAGAGCTTCTACTTTTTCATCTCCACTTACATATGTCTTTTTTATATTTTTTAATTTTAACATGCATTTCTCCTTTCCTTAATTTATATTATCTACTATGAATTTAATAACTCCATCATCACCGTTTTTACTATTATTTTTTATTTTTTCTTCTTCTGTTAATTCTACTAAATATTTATTAAATTCAGGTACAATACTAATTGAATCTAAAGGATAACCTGGATTTCTTTTTTCACATGGTTTATCTACAAAATAAAAGTTACTTTTACTCCAAGTATATTCTTTTACTTCTTTACCATTATAAATTACCATACCATATACCCATTTTGCTGTTAGTTTTTCTCCATGTTTTTTTACTAAATTTGTATAGTGTTCTATCATTTCTTCATCTGTTAATTCTTTTCCATTTATTCTTCTTACATGTGTTCCTGGTTGTTCTTCTTCTGACAGTTCTTCTACAAATAGACAATTATCCATTCCTATTGTTGGCATATGTGCTACTTCATAATATGTTTTTGCTTTTATGTATGCGTTTTCTATTGCATTTTTTCCTGTTTCTTCTACTTTTATATTAATGTCTAAGTTTTTTAGTGTTAATAGTTCAATTCCTCTTTCTTCAAGTGCTTTTTTGTATTTTTTCACTTTTGCTGGGTTTGTTGTTGCAAATAATACTTTCATTTTTACTTTTCCTTTCTATACATAGTCATTATAGAATTTTTATTATGAATAAAATCCTAAATTATATGATACATTTTTAAATATTTTTAAATTTATTTTGCCTACTTTTTTATAATTGTTTTTCATTATTCTCCTTTTAAATCTATAATTTTCTCCCACTTCAAACCTTCTTTTCCAAAATGTCCATAATTAGTCGTTTCAACAAAAATAGGTTCTCTAAGTTTCAAATACTCTATAATTCCATCAGGAGTTAAATCAAATTTTTCTCTTACTAAATTTGCTAATTCATCATCTGATTTTATACCTGTTCCAAATGTATTTACATATATAGAAAGAGGCTCTTTCATACCAATAGCATATGAAATTTGTATTTCACATTTTTCAGCATATCCATTTGCAACTATATTTTTAGCAATATGTCTTAACATATATGCAGCACTTCTATCTACCTTTGTCGCATCCTTTCCAGAAAATGCTCCACCTCCATGACGTGCATATCCCCCATAAGTATCTACTATTATTTTTCTACCTGTTAGTCCTGTATCTCCAAGAGGCCCTCCTATTATAAATCTTCCTGTTGGATTTATATATATTTTTGTATTTTTATCTATCATCTCTTCTGGTATAACTAGTTTTATTACTTTTTCAGTAATATCTTTTCTTAATTGTTCTATTGTTACTTCTTGTAAGTGTTGTGTTGAAATTAATATCGTTTCTATTCTTTTTGGTTTATTATCTTCATATTCTACTGTTACCTGAGTTTTTCCATCTGGACGTAAATATGGTATTTCTTTTTGTTTTCGTACCTCTGTTAGTTTTCTTGCCAATTTATGTGCCATTGATATTGCATATGGCATATATTCTTCTGTCTCATTTGATGCATATCCAAACATTATTCCTTGGTCTCCTGCTCCTCCAACATCTACTCCTAGTGCTATATCTGGGCTCTGTTTTGTAATATCTATATTTATTTTACAAGTTCTATAATCAATATCTGTACTTTCATTATCATATCCTATATTTTTTATTGTTTGTCTTACTATATTTTCTATATTAACTTGTCCTTTTGATGTTATTTGTCCTGCTATTGTTACCGTGTTTCCAGTTACAAATGTTTCTACTGCCACTCTTGAATATTTATCTTGTTTTAAATATTCATCTAATATACTATCAGATATTAAATCCGCTACTTTGTCTGGATGTCCCTCTGTTACACTTTCTGATGTAAAATAATATTTGTTCATTTTTGTTTTTCCTCCTATAATATATTAATTTAACATTTAAACTTCTTCAAAAAAACTAATAATAAAAAGTACTAGTTTTTTTGAATTTTTATATCTATATTATAGGCAATATTCCCAAAAATTACTATATATTGGAAACAATTTTTTCAAATTTTTTGTAATTAGGTTCATATTTTTCTAACATTTTTATAAAGCTTTTGCAATGACTTTTATATTTTAAATGACAATATTCATGCAAAACTATATAATCAATTACTTCTCTATCATATTTGACTATTTCTGGATTTATTGTTATTTTGTTTTCCTCACATCTTCCAAACTCATCACTCATTTTTCTAATTTCATAATCTTCTGGTGCAAATCCTAATAATATTCTTGTTTTTTCCATAGCTCTTTCTATTTCTACTCTCGCTATTTGCTCATACATTTTATCTATTGCTATGTCTAATATTCTTTCATTATTTGCTTTTTTATATTTGTTTGGTAATGATATTTTTATAATTTTATCTTCTACATCTAGTTCAGCAACTTTTATATTTTTGTATATAATCTTAACTTTATAATCTGTTCCTAACACAGGCACAGGATGCCTTTCTGCTGCTTCTTCTATTGTTATTTTTAAGTTGATTTTCTTTGTCATTATTTTCATTTTATATCACTCCTTACAAATTTATGTTTTGCAAATTCTTGTTCGTTTTTGTTGTTCTTATTTTATATTCTTTTTTTCATTTTGTCAATACTTTTTTATAAAAAAATTAAAAAATTTGTTCGGTATATGTTACAGTTCAATACATACTTTTAAAGTAGGGTATTTACCTAGATAAATCCCCTACTTCAAACATTCTTATTTATTATACCATTTTGCAAACTCACTCATAGAATCAACAGAATCATACTTATTTCTATTTTTTTCTCTTTCAGCCCTTTCCTCATCTGTCATTTGTGCTAATGTTTTATCATATCCAGCTGGTTTAAATATATACCACAACTCTGACCACTTTTTATCTGTATCTTGTCCTAATATTTCTGATGATAAAATCCCCTCATGCCTCCCCATAAACTGATGAACTTCTTTTCCATCATAATAAGATAAACATTCCGTAAACCTACATTTTCTATTTTCTTTTCCTTTCATTAACTTCAATATCCCTTTAATTCCAATAGTTTCCAAAGAAAAGTTTACAAAAGCTCTTGGAAAACCATTTAATTCATCAATCCAAAATCCGCAATCTAACGAAATACATGGTTTTTTTACAATTTTATAAGCTTCTTCCACCTTATATTTTGATATATATTTAATATCATCACTTCTAGGCTCTTCTAGCTCATATTCAAATATCTTAAAATTCACATTTTTTAGTTGTTTTTTAGCTGATGCTATTTTTCCCTTATTATGTGTAACAAATATTACTTCATCCATTTTTATTTTTTCTCCCTTATAATACAAAAATTTCCTTAATACATGAAAATTATATCATATATTTAGGAAATATTTTTGTCACAATTATTTTTTATTTTCATATTTATCTTCTAATACATTATATTCTAATATATTTTCTAGCTTAAATAATCTTATTTCATTTCTTAATTCGCAAAAAGCCGCTACATACCATTTATCAATATAGCAAAAAAGTTCTGCTGGATGTATTATTCTATTGGTAATACCTGAATTTATTGATTTATATACAATATATACCTTGTTTTTATTTTTAATTGCTTTTTTCATTAATATATACATTTCTTCTTTTACAATATTATTTAATCCTAAAAACTTATTTTCATCATCAATTTTATATCCGCCATATTTTCCGGTTACAGAATCAATATATATTCCTGCTTCTTCTAATTCATTTTTATATTGTCTTATCATTCTTTCTGATACTTCTAATTTTTCTGCTAAACTTTGTATGCTATGTATTTTTTTATCTTTTAATATTTGTATCATATTTAACATATTTGCTATTTTACTCATTTTTACCACTTTCAATAAAAGAGCCTTTATGAACATATTGTTCACAATTGTGGCTCTTTTATAAATTTTTATTTTATTTCATAGCTTCTTCTACTGCAACAGCTACTGCAACAGAAGCACCAACCATAGGGTTATTTCCCATACCAATTAATCCCATCATTTCAACGTGAGCTGGTACAGAAGAACTTCCTGCAAATTGAGCATCTGAATGCATTCTTCCCATAGTATCTGTCATACCATAAGAAGCTGGTCCAGCAGCCATATTATCTGGGTGTAATGTTCTACCTGTTCCACCACCTGAAGCAACTGAGAAGTATTTTTTACCTGCTTCAATTCTTTCTTTTTTATATGTACCTGCAACTGGATGTTGGAATCTTGTTGGGTTTGTTGAGTTACCTGTAATAGATACATCAACATCTTCTAACCACATGATTGCTACACCTTCTCTAACATCATTAGCACCATAGCATCTAACTTGGCTTCTTTCACCTTCTGAATATTTAATTTCTTCTACTATATTTACTTTTCCTGTGAAGAAATCAAAATCTGTTTTTACATATGTAAATCCATTGATTCTTGATATTACTTGTGCTGCATCTTTTCCAAGTCCGTTTAAGATTACTCTTAATGGTTCTTTTCTAACTTTGTTTGCTGATTTTGCTATACCAATAGCACCTTCAGCTGCTGCAAAGCTTTCATGTCCTGCTAAGAATGCAAAACATTTTGTGTCTTCTGATAATAGCATTGATGCTAAGTTTCCATGTCCTAATCCAACTTTTCTGTCGTCTGCAACTGAACCTGGAATACAGAATGCTTGTAATCCCTCTCCGATTGCTTTTGCTGCATCTGATGCTTTGTTACATCCTTTTTTGATTGCAATTGCTGCACCTAATGTGTATGCCCATGCTGCATTTTCAAAACATATTGGTTGAATTCCTTTTACTATTTCATATGGATTAAATCCTTTGTCTGTGCATATTTTTAATGCATCTTCAAAATCTTTTATTCCGTATTTTTCCATTACTGGTTTTATTTGGTCTATTCTTCTTTCATAACTTTCAAATGTTACTGCCATTTTTATTCCTCCTTAAAATTATGGTTTTATATTTTTTATAAGTTTTATTTATTATCTAAAACGAAGCAAAAGTGCTACTTTTCATTCGTTTTCCTTATTCTTCACGTGGGTCGATTTTCTTAACAGCTTCATCAAATCTTCCATATGTACCAGAAGCTTTTTCAATAGCTTCCTTAGGATCAATTCCTTTTTTGATATTATCCATCATTTTTCCTAAATGAACATATTTGTAACCAATAATTTGGTCATCTTTATCTAAACCTAATTCAACTATGTATCCTTCTGCAAGATTTAAATATCTTGGTCCTTTTAATGAACTTGAATAAATTGTTCCTACTTGTGATGTATGTCCTTTTCCTAAGTCTTCAAGTCCTGCTCCTACTGGAAGTCCTCCTTCTGAGAAAGCTGTTTGAGTTCTACCATATACTATTTGTAAGAATAATTCTCTCATAGCAGTATTTATAGCATCACATACTAAGTCTGTATTTAATGCTTCTAATATTGTTTTTCCTGTTAAAATTTCTCCTGCCATTGCAGCTGAGTGTGTCATTCCTGAACATCCAATTGTTTCTATTAATGCTTCTTGGATTATTCCATCCTTTACATTTAATGTTAATTTACATGCTCCTTGTTGTGGTGCGCACCATCCTATACCATGTGTTAAACCTGATATATCTTTAATTTCTTTTGCTTTTACCCATTTTCCTTCTTCTGGAATTGGTGCTGGTCCATGGTCTACTCCTTTTGCTACTTTACACATTCCTTCTAATTCTTTTGAATAAATCATCTTTTTTTGCTCCTTTCATTCGCTTTTGCGTTGATTTGTTATTTTATTTTATTTGCCCATTGGACATAATAATCTGGTTTATAATTTTCTCATCCCTAGTTGCAACATACTCTATATTTTGTTCACTATCATAATTTTCAGTATCATAGTCAACTATGTTTTTTATATTTTTTATGTATATACCAGTTTCATATCTTTCTCTTCTTTTTACAACCTTTTCACCTAGTAAATATCTTTCAATAATTTTATGTTCTTCTTTGCTCAACTGTTCTTCCCTAATTCCAAGATTGTTATATCTCCAAATAATATGTCTTTCATAACTTGAAAATTTTGATTTAGTCAAGTCTTCATAATCATATTCAACTTTAAACTTTATTCCTTCAATTTTCATAGTAAGATTTGACCATGTTGATGTAACTTCTAATTTTTTAAATTCTTCTCTTAGGTCTACAATTTTTTCATATAATATATTTACTAATTTTTGATATTTTTTTTCATCTAAATTAAATTTTTGTGGTATTTCATAGACATTTACAGGGTTCTTCTTAAATATTCCTTTTGGAATATAATAGAAGAATAATTCCCCTGTTTTTCGTCTATCTATAAGGTCTGATACTGATGCATATAAATACATTTTATCCCATTTTTCTGGAATCATATAAAATATGCGCCTTTGGATGTCTTCGTACATCTCTTTTATTTTCTTTGTATGTTTTAACATATTTACCCCTATTCTCTGATTAATAGGCTTTCTCCTGTCATTTCTTCTGGTTGTTTAATTCCCATTAAGTCAAGCATTGTTGGTGCTAAATCTGCTAATTTTCCATTTTCTTTTAGTTTATAATTTTTATTAGCTGTTACAAGTATAATTGGCACTGGATTTGTTGTATGTGCTGTATGTGGTTCTCCTGTTTTATAATCTATCATTTGTTCTGCATTTCCGTGGTCCGCTGTTATTAATAGATTTCCTTGTTTTTCTTCTATTATTTTTACAATTCTTCCTACACATTCATCTACTGCTTCTACTGCTTTAATTGCAGCTTGTAAACTTCCTGTGTGTCCAACCATATCTGTATTTGCAAAATTTAAAATTACTACATCATATTTATCATTTTCTAATGCTTCACATACTTTGTCTGTAACTTCATATGCACTCATTTCTGGTTTCATATCATATGTTTCTACTTTTGGTGATGGTACTAATATTCTGTCTTCTCCTGGATATTGTTTTTCTTCTCCACCATTAAAGAAGAATGTTACATGTGCATATTTTTCTGTTTCAGCTATTCTTAATTGTGTTAATCCTGCTTCACTTACAACTTCTCCAAATGTATTTTTTAGTGGTTCTTTTTTGAATGCAACATGTACATTTGGCATTGTTTCATCATAACTTGTGAAACATACATAATATAAGTTCATTTTTTTAGTTTCAAATCCATCGAATTCTGGATCTACTATGGCTCTTGTTATTTCTCTTGCTCTATCTGGTCTGAAATTAAAGAATATTACAGAATCATTTTCCTCTATTTTTGCAACTGGTTCATTTCCATTACAAATTACTGTTGGTACAACAAATTCATCAAATACTTCTTTTTGATAAGAATCTTCAATTGCTTTTATTGGATCTCCTGCTTTTTCTCCTTCTCCATTTACTAGTGCATCATAACATTTTTGAACTCTTTGCCATCTCTTATCTCTATCCATTGCATAAAATCTTCCTGAAAGTGATGCTATTTTTCCAATTCCTTTTTCTTTCATTTTTTCTTGCAATTCAGCAACATAAGTTTCTGCTGATGCTGGTGGAGTATCTCTACCATCTAAGAAACAGTGAACATATACATCTTCAAAATCTCTTCTTTTAGCCATTTCTAATAATCCATATAAATGTCTGTTGTGGCTGTGAACTCCTCCATCTGATACTAATCCTAGAATGTGTAATTTTGAATTGTGTTTTTTACAATTTTCAATTGCAGCTATAAATTCTGGATTACTGAAAAAGTCTCCATCTTCTATTGATTTTGTTATTCTTGTTAATTCTTGATATACTATTCTTCCTGCACCTATATTTGTGTGTCCTACTTCTGAATTTCCCATTTGTCCTTCTGGTAGTCCTACATGTAATCCACTTGTAAATATGTCTGTGTTTGGATATTTTTTCATTAGTTTATCAATATTAGGTGTATTTGCTAGTTTTATAGCATTTCCGTCTTTGTTTTTGTTGTCTCCAAAACCATCTAATATCATTAGCATTGTTACTTTATCTTTCATTTTTAGTCTATGTCAGCTTATTACTAACATATTCCTCCTTCCTTTATGCTTTTGTAATTATACATTTTATTAATTATATTGATAATATATCATTAATCTGCATAATTTACTATTTTAGCGAATTCATCAGATTTTAAACTTGCACCTCCAACTAGGCCACCATCTATATCTGACATTTCAAACAATTCTTTTGCATTGCTTGATTTTACGCTACCTCCATACTGTATTATAACTCCGTTTGCTACATTTTGTCCATAGATTTGACAAATTTTGTCACGAATAGATTTTATTGCATCATTTGCTTGTTCAGATGTTGCTGTTTTACCTGTTCCAATAGCCCAAATTGGTTCATATGCAATTATTGTATTTTGAACTTGTTCTTCTGTTAATCCTTCTAATGCTAGTTCTGTTTGTTTTGTAATAATTTCTTGTGTTTGATTTGCTTCTCTTTGTTCTAATGTTTCTCCTACACATACAATTGGTTTTAAATCATTTGCAAATGCGGCTTTTATTTTTTTGTTTACTGTTTCATCTGTTTCGTTAAAATATTGTCTTCTTTCAGAGTGTCCTATTATAACATATTCAACCCCAATTGATTTTAGCATTTTTCCTGAAACTTCTCCTGTATATGCTCCACTTTCTTCAAAGTGCATGTTTTGTGCTCCTATTTTGATATTTGTATTTTGTGCTGTTAATAGTGCATAAAATAAATCTGTATATGGTACACATAGTATTACTTCATTTTCTGTGTCTTTTACTAATGGTGTCAATTTGTCTATAAATTCTATTGCTTCATTTGGAAGCATATTCATTTTCCAATTTCCTGCGATTACTTTTCTTCTCATAACTTTCTCTCCATTCAAATTTTTGGATTGGGAACAAAATTTAACTCCGTTCTCCAGTCCTTATTTTTTATTTATCTTGTAAGCACTCGATTCCTGGTAATTTTTTACCTTCTAAGAATTCTAATGAAGCTCCACCACCAGTAGAAATATGTGTCATTTTATCGGCTAACCCTGCTTTTTCTACTGCTGCTGCTGAATCTCCACCTCCAATTATTGTTGTTGCATCTAATTCTGCAAGAGTTTTTGCTATTTCATTTGTTCCAATTGCAAATTGGTCAAATTCAAATAATCCTAGTGGTCCATTCCAAATGACAGTTTTTGCAGTTTTTAATTCATTTTTAAACATTTCTATTGTTTTTTCTCCAATATCAAATCCTTCCCAATCGTCTGGTATTTCTGTCCATGCTACTGTTTTACTTTCTGTATCTGGCTTAAATTCTTTTCCTATTTTTGTGTCTATTGGTAATAATAATTTTACGCCTTTTTCTTTTGCTTTTTCCATAGCTTCTAATGCTAATCCTGTTTTTTCTACTTCACATAGTGAATTTCCTACATTATATCCTTGTGCTTTAAAGAACGTGTATGCCATTCCTCCACCAATCATTAATGTATCAACTTTATCTAATAAGCTATCAATTACTCCTATTTTATCTGAAACTTTTGCTCCTCCAAGTATTGCTACAAATGGTCTTTCTGGATTATTTACAGCATTTCCTAGGAATTTTAATTCTTTTTCTATTAAGAATCCTGATACTCCTGGGATATAATCTGCTATTCCTGTTGTTGATGCATGTGCTCTATGTGCTGTTCCAAATGCATCGTTTACAAATATTTCTGCCATTGATGCTAATTTTTTAGCGAATTCTGGATCATTATCTGTTTCTTCTTTATGGAATCTAACATTTTCAAGTAGCAACATTTCGCCTTCTTTTAGGTTTTCGGCTTTTGTTGTAGCATCTTCTCCTATTACATCATTTGCCATTATTACTTCTTTTCCTAGTAGCTTTGATAGTTCTTTTGCTACTGGTTTTAGTGAGTATTCTGGTTTTACTTCTCCCTTTGGTCTTCCTAAATGTGATGCTAATATTATTTTGCAATTTTGTTCTAATAGGTATTTTATTGTTGGTAATGCTGCTTTTATTCTTGTGTTGTCTGTGATGTTTTGATTTTCGTCCATTGGTACATTAAAGTCACATCTTACAAATACTTTTTTTCCTTTCAAATCGATGTCTTTTACTGTTTTTTTGTTCATTTCCATTCCTTCTTTCTTTTAGGCTTTTGCCTAATTTTATTTTATTATTATTTTATAGTTTTTACCTATTTTTGCTAGTTGATACAATTTTATACTAAAAAAGAATACTTTTCAAGTATTATTCCTCTATTTTTACATTTTTAAATGTCAGCATCAATTAATAATAATTTAATTATTATATAAATATCGCAATTGTTCATATTAATCAATTTTGTTGTCAAGGTTCTATGATACTTTTATCATAGTTTTTTAATTTCAATTATGACATAATTATCACAAAAATAGATGGAGGCTTCTACATGATTAAAGAATATAGACAAAAAAATGGTTTTTCACAAGAAGAACTTGCTGAAAAAATAGATATAAGTTGGAGACACTTGCAACGCTTAGAACATAATGAATCAAAAACTACTGTAAAAACTTTAAAAAAGCTTATTAAAGTACTTAAAATATCTGATAAAGATATTTTAGATTATTTAAAAAATAATACAGACTCTGATGAAGATGAATATTGAGACAGTTTATGACTGTCTCAATTGTTTTTTTGTTATTTTATTAACTTTACCTTTAACCAATTTACCATCCAAAATATCTTCTGCCAATTTGTCCTCAACTAAATTTTGAATAGTTCTTCTTAAAGGTCTTGCACCAAAGTTTTTGTCAATACCTTCTTTTGCAACCATTTCTTTAACATCTGGTTCAAACTCGATATCATATTTTTGTTCTTTTAATCTATTTACAACTTCTTTAAGCATGATATCTATAATTTGATTGATATCAGTATCATTTAGTTTATGGAATACAATTATTTCATCAATACGATTTATAAATTCTGGTCTCAATTCTTTTTTCAATTCTGCCATAACTTCTTTTTTAATTTCTTCATATTCTTTTTTAGAATCTTCTTTTCCATCTTGATTTGCAAAACCTAATTGTTTTCTATCTGTAATTAGTCTTGCTCCTAAATTTGAAGTCATTATTATAACTGTATTTTTGAAATTTACTGTTCTTCCTTGACTATCTGTTAATCTACCATCTTCAAGTATTTGAAGTAACATATTCATAACATCTGGATGAGCTTTCTCAATTTCATCAAATAAAACTACTGAATATGGTTTTCTTCTTATTTTTTCAGTTAATTGACCACCATCATCAAAACCTACATATCCTGGGGGAGCTCCTATTAATTTAGATACAGAATGTGGTTCCATAAATTCAGACATATCTAATCTTATCATCGCATTTTCGTCTCCAAATAGGACTTCTGCCAATGCTTTTGAAAGTTCTGTTTTACCAACACCTGTTGGTCCTAAAAATAGGAATGAACCTATTGGTCTCTTTGGGTCTTTTAGCCCAACTCTACCTCTTCTTATAGCCTTTGAAACCGCTTCTACTGCTTCATTTTGACCAATAACCCTTTTATGCAATTCTTGTTCAAGATTTTTTAATTTTTCATTTTCATCCTCTGTTATTTTTTTAGCAGGAATACCTGTCCAATTAGCAATAACCTCAGCAATATTTTCTTCTGTTATAGTAACAATTGATTTCGTATTTTTGTTTTTCCACTTACTCTGCTCTTCTTCAAATCTTTCTCTTAAAGCCTTCTCAGAATCTCTTAACTCTGCTGCTTTTTCAAATTTTTGATTTAATACAGCCTCTTCTTTTTCATTTTTTGTCTTTTCAATTTCTTCTTGCAATTCTTTTAAACTATCAGGCTCTGTATATGTTTTTAACCTAGCCTTTGAAGAAGCCTCATCAATTAAATCAATTGCTTTATCTGGCAAGAATCTATCTGTTACATATCTAATGGATAATTTTACTGCTGCTTCAATTGCTTCATCTGTAATTTTTACATTATGATGTGCCTCGTATTTATCTCTAATTCCTTTTAAAATCTGAATTGTATCTTTTTCAGATGGCTCATTTACAGTAACTGGGCTAAATCTTCTTTCAAGAGCTGCATCTTTTTCAATAAATTTCCTATATTCATTCAAAGTTGTTGCACCAACTAATTGAATCTCTCCTCTTGCAAGTAATGGCTTCAAAATATTAGCTGCATCAATTGCCCCTTCTGCCGCACCAGCTCCAACAATTGTATGAATTTCATCTATGAAAAGAATTATATCACCAGCTTTTTTAACTTCATTTAAAGCTTTTTTTATTCTCTCCTCAAAATCTCCTCTATATTTTGCACCTGCAACCATTCCAGAAATATCAAGTGTTACAACTCTTTTATCTTTCAAAACTTCTGGTACATCACCAGATGCTATCTTTTGAGCTAACCCCTCAACTGCTGCTGTTTTACCAACACCAGGTTCACCTATCAAACATGGATTATTTTTAGTTCTTCTTGATAAAATCTCAATTACTCTCTCAATTTCTTGTTTTCTTCCTATTACAGGGTCTAATTTTCCCTCTTCTGCTTTTTTAGTTAAATCTTCTCCAAATTGATTTAATGTTGGTGTTTGATTATAACTACCTTTGCCTCTTCTTTTTGCTCCATTTACATTATTTGTACTATCATCATTTGAATTGTAATCTTCTCCTTCATTTATGACTTTTATTATTTCATTATAAAGTTTTGGAATATTTACATTTAAATCTAGTAAGATTTTTGCTGCAACACAGTCTCCTTCTCTTAATATTCCTATTAAAAGATGTTCTGTTCCTATAAAGTTATATCCTAATTTTCTTGCTTCAATAAATGCTGATTCTACAACTCTTTTAGTTCTTGGTGTAAAATCAACTATATTTTCAATTGGTTCATCTCTACCAATTAGTTCTTCAATTTTATTTAGAATATCATCTGCTGTTACATTTTGATTTTCTAATACTTTTGATGCTATTCCGTTTTCCTCTTTTGCTAGTCCATATAATATGTGCTCTGTTCCTATGTAGCTATGCCCTAGCTCTAATGCTATGTCATTTGCAATTTCTATTGCTTTATTTGCTCTATTTGTAAATTTGTATGTCATTTTAATTCACTCCCTTCATTTTTGTCCTTTAGGAGACGTATCTTTTTGTCACATCATTTTCATGTTCTTTTAAGAAGCGTCCCTAAATGGACATTATCTTTTTTATAACCTCTGCTCTTTTTATATCTCTTTCTAACGCCTCATACTGTTCACCTAAATACTTTTGCATATTTGCAGGTTTAGTATATAAAATTAATTGTTGAACTTTACTATCATTTAACTCTGGTAATATACCCAAATCTGTCCCTATCTTGACATTTGAAATCAATTTTTGAGCCTCATCAAAAGATATTTTTCTACAATTGCTTAACAATCCATAACTTCTGTATATAGTATCCTCTAAATCAAGTGTATCTTTTGCTAAGAACTTTCTTGCCTTTCTTTCTTGTTCAATTAATTTTTCTGTAACTACTTTGATATTTTCAACTATTTCTTTTTCTGTAACACCTAATGTTCTTTTATTAGAAATTTGAAAAACATCTCCATACTCTTTACTGTTTTCTCCATATGCACCTACTATATTAACTCCAAAATTATTTATTGTATAAAATACTTTATTTATATTTTTGGTTATTGTAAGTGCTGGCAAATGTACCATTACAGATGCTTTTAATCCAGTACCACAATTTGTTGGTAAACTTGTTAAATATCCGTATTTTTTACTTGTTGCATATCCTAAAATTTCTTCAATTTTCTGATCTACTTCTATTGCATAATTTAATGTATTTTCTAATTCTAAACCACTACTAAATACTTGAATTTTTAAGTGATCTTCATCATTTATCATTATACAGATATTTTCTTCATCATTTATTAGGATTGCTCCATCTTCATTATGTACTGCATATTCTGGACTTATTAAGTTTTTTTCTACTAGACTCATTTTTGTTATGTCATCCATATCTTTTAGTTCTAAATATTTTAATCCATATCCTATTGCATATACATTTTCTTTTATTTTATTTTTTAGTTTTTCTATGTCTTTCTTATCTTTTAAATTAAATTTGAATTCTGGTAAATTTCTTGCAAATCTGATTCTTGTACTTGTTACCACATCTGATTCTTTACCACTTTGTAAATACCAATTCATTTTTTTCAACTTCCTTTCATTTTTTAAGAAAATGTCTTTATTTTGACATTTTCTTAATTTCATCTCTTAATTTAGCTGCATCTTCATATCTTTCTTCTTTAATTGCAAGTTTTAAATCATTTTGTAATTTTTCTAATTTATTACTCTCATTTGCTCCTTGTTCATTAGGAACTTTATCTTTCTCTTCAAATTTAACCTTATTATCTGATATTTTTCCCAATCTACCATTATGTCTATTAGCACCTTGTAATTTTTTTAAAATTGGATCCATTCTATCCTCAAAAACATCATAACAATTTGCACATCCATATCTTCCGGAATTAATTATATCTTCAAATGTCGAACCACAGCTATCACAAGTCAACTGTTTTACTTCATTTAAAAATGGCATAAATTCAGGTGTACTAAAATCTTCTAAGAAACTTCCAAAAAAGCTTGGTATATCTAATGATGGCATACTGAAATCCATCTTTGATGATATTCCTAATTTTCGGCTACACTCCTCACATAAATGCATCTCCTTTTTTACTCCATTAATATTTTCTGAATATCTTACATTTGCTTCTCTTTTTCCACAATTTTCACATAACATATTAATCACTCCTTCTTATTTATATATCTTTAAAAATTTTCTATAAATTTCTCACAATTTTTCAAAATCTATTGATCATTATTTTATTCTATATTTAACAACATATTTTTAAATATCCTTGCCCTAACCTCATCCTTTATATCTTTGTCAAGTTTTAAAACATTATCACTAGTTGCAACCTTTAAAAGTTTTGCTTCCTGAGCAGTAATTATATTATATGTTAAAAAATCACTTAATAAAATATCAATGTCATTTGTTGTAATTGTTTTTCCTACATTATTTATTATATGCATTATATAATCTGATTTCGTATTATTTATTTTTCTAATTTTGATGTTTCCACCACCACCTCTTTTGCTTTCTACATAATATCCTTGTGATGGCTTAAATCTTGTTGATATTACATAATTTATTTGTGATGGTACACAATTAAAATGTTGAGCTAGTTCATTTCTTTGTATTTCTATTAGATCACTTTCGTCCTCATCAAATAAATCTTTGATGAAATCTTCTATTACATCTGACATTCTCATTTTATCAGCCTCCTTTTAAATTTTTTGTCTTTTTGTGCGTTTTTAACTTTTATTTTTTAATTTTGATATGTTTAATTTAAAAACTTTTGACCTTACATCATTTATGTTTTTATTTTTGTCTTTGACTTTCTTTGACCTATATTTATATTATACTCAGTTTTAAAAATAATGCAATTTCATTTTTTGACCTTTTCTGACCTTTTTTAGCTTTTATTCTTTTCTATTCTTTTTTTATCTTTATTTTTCTCTTTTTTTGTTATATTTTCTAACTTTTCTACATTTTCTTTTTGTTTTGACATCGGTACCCACGCAAAATATGATGTTACAAACTCTCCATATTTTGTTGTATCTTCTACCTCTTCTTCTCCATATTTTATTGTTTCTTTTTTATTTTGTATTGTTTGATTTTGTAAATTTTCGCTTAATATTTGATTTTTAAATTTATTTTCCATAAAGCACATACCTCCAAATAAAGCATGTGCTTTTTTTAGGTTTTTATTCAATTTTTAAAACTTGTTTTGGGAATTTTTTTGATTTTATTAATTATTTATTTTGAGTTTTGAATTCTAAATCCTTTAAATTTTAGGATTATATAGATTTATAAATTTGGCCTCTATTCTCGGCTTTTGTTATTAGAATGATAAATTCATTTAAATTTTGTTCATAGATAATTCTATAATTGCCAACCCTAAGTCTATATTCATTTTAGTTCTAATTTTTATCTTGTAAATCATCGAATGTCAACCCCTCTCTTTTTAGTACTTCTTCAAATGACACGGCATCTTTTAGCTCTTGTTCCTTATTTTCTTTACTTTCTATTAAATAATCTAAATACATTACTTTTTCAGTAATATCCATATTATCAAGGATAACTGTTGGCTCTAATCTTAGCAATTCTGATTCAATTGCTTTTTCCATTAAAATTCTTATTGAATTTAAGCAATCCACACTAAGACGAGGTGTCATTTTTATTACGTCTTTTATTGCTTGTATTTGCGATTCAGACATAATATCAACTCCTTTCTTTTCATTTTTTTGCTTATCATAAAATAAAAAAATTATAATCTCTTATTTTACAAATCACTTTATGTATATCATTATATCAACATTTTCTAAACTTTACAATACAAAACACAAATATTTATAAAATATATTTCATACACTTTATTGTGGTGATTATATGTTTTCAAAATGTCATTTCTTAGTATTAAAAATAAAAAGAAATATATTTGCATTAATATTTTTAGCATTTGGAGCAAGTCTATTATTATTTTCTACAAGTAACTTGCCTGCCATAAAAAAAGGATTATCTCTTTGGGCAAGCTCTGTCGTACCAGCTTTATTTCCATTTTTTGTAGCAACAGAATTATTAATGAACACTACTTTTGTAAATCTTTTGGGAAGATTTTTCAACAAAATAATGAAACCACTTTTTAATATTAGAGGAGAAGGTTCCTTTGGTTTTATAATGGGACTTATTAGTGGCTATCCAGTTGGTGCAAAAATTGCGTGCGATTTTAGACAAAATAACATCTGTTCAAAAGAAGAATGTGAAAGATTACTAAGTTTCACGAATAATTCTGGTCCTCTATTCATAGTTGGAACAGTTGGAATAAGTATGTTCGGTAATTCTACAATAGGATTGTTATTACTTATAACTCATGTTTTAGCTTGTATTACTGTCGGAATTATTTTTAGATTTTGGAAATTTGGAAAAAACAATCCTGATTATACTTGCACAAAAACTTCTACTTCTTCAAAATATAAAAATGTGACTTTTTCTAATTTAGGAGAAGTTCTTGGAAAAAGCATTACTAATAGCATTTCTACAATTTTAATGATAGGTGGATTTGTAGTTATATTTTCTAGTGTAATATCTATTCTAAAATCCAGCGGTATTTTAAATTGCTTAATTCTAGTACTTACACCAATTTTCAATTTTTTACATATAGACAACTCTTTTATCTATGGAATTTTAACTGGATTACTAGAAATTACTAATGGTATTAGCTCAATTGCTGGTATAAATATTAAACACATTTCAGCTAATGTTATTATTACAGCATTTTTGCTTGGATGTGGTGGTTTATCTGTCCTACTTCAAGTTTTAAGTATTACATCAAAAACTGATTTGTCAATTAAACCTTATATATATGGAAAATTATTACATGGACTTTTTGCTGCCATTTATACTTTTATTGCTATAAATATTTTTCCTTTTTTAAATTTTAATTTATAAAATAATTTGGTTTATATACCGCAATTATATTCTTTTTTATAGAATATTTATATTATTTTTTGAATATAATTTATTATATGATTGGAGTTGGTTTTATGGATAAAGATTTTAATAATATGCCACCTTTTATGGATTTTTCTACTTTTCAACAAATGAATGGCTTTACTAGTCCTAGTAATCCTGATATGAATGAAATTTATAGAGATCCTATGTTTAACCCTATGGCTCAATATGAACAAGCCTTTTTATATTACAGATATCTATGTATGCAAATGGATTACAAAATTAAATGTAAAGAGTATGAAAAAATGTGTTCTAATAGTCAATCCACAAATGAAAGAACTCAAAGAAGAGTTGAATAACTATATCTATATTTATATTCTATTAATAATATATCTGAATATAATTTTATAATAAAAAGAAATTCCCCCATAACTTTACAGTTATGGGGGAGAAAAATGAGTTTCAGCTAAACTCATTTGGAGAACTAGTAGGAAAATCAATTTTTTCTTTCTCCTCCCACATTTTCAATCCCTCGATTGCAACTAGAAGCTCTATTTTGTCTGGCTTCTCGGTTGTAAAGTATTGCAAAAAATTCAGATAGCCATATCGGTCTAGAACTAGGTATGATATGGGTATGACACCAGTCATAATAACTAGTGCAATTGGGGAACAATTATAAAAAAAATATATTTTTTCCGCTAAACTCATTAGCGGAAAAATTATAATTATTTCAGTTGTGATATTTGTTCCACAATTACAATCAAACCGCGAATACTCCCTTATTTCATTAATAGTTGGTACTCTTTGCAATGCTTTATAAGCATTGCATGCCATGTGTTCAGCAGCATGGTATTTAAAAAACTCTTTTTCCCTTTTTTTCCTTATAAAATTCACCTCGAAGAATCCCAACAATAATGTAATTGGGAACCATACTAGAAAAAAGCAGGCACCATCTTCTGCATTGTGGTTTCTCATAAACCACTCCAATACATTTACAAATAAAATGCCTATTGGCATCAGGCAGAGTGTGTAAAACAGCATCTTCTTTATCTCTGCAAGGCTTTTTTCTTTTTTATTACACCACTGTACTTTGATTTTTCCGTCCTCACCTACTGTTGATACAGCCATGTATCCCTTTTGTCTTTGGGAACAATATCTAATCCCATTTGACATTGCCCTCGCATGCACTACTTCTAAAACTTTTTTCCGCTTCTTCATCTTTTTTTCTCCTTTTAAACTAAAACTTATATTTATAGTTACATTTATATTATATAGTATTTTACATAAAATGTAAAGTTTTTCACATTATTTAAATCTAAGAATTTATCAATATTTATTCATATTTTTATTTTATTCTTACATATCATAATCTATCAACTGATTTTCTATATTTAAAAGTCTATTATATTTTGCAACTCTATCGGTTCTACAAGGTGCTCCTGTCTTTATTTGTCCAGCATTTACAGCAACTGCCAAATCTGCAATCGTTGTATCCTCTGTTTCACCAGATCTATGCGAAATTATAGTTTTATATCCTTTTTGTTTTGCTTCTTGTATTGTATCAAGAGTCTCTGTTAAAGTTCCTATTTGATTTAATTTAATCAAAATTGCATTTGCAACATTTTCCTTAATACCTCTTTGTAATCTTTTAATATTTGTAACAAATAAATCGTCTCCGACTAATTGAACTTTATTACCTATTTTTTGAGTCAAATTCTTCCATGATTCCCAATCTTCTTCTGCCAATCCATCCTCTATTGATATAATTGGATATTTTTCAGTCAAATCTATAATATACTCAATCATTTCTTGCTTTGTTTTAAATATATCTGTTTTCCAGAAATAATATCCATCTTTTCCTATTTTTTTAGCTTCATCATACATTTCAGTACTTGCCACATCAAGTGCTAAACATATATCTTTTCCCGGCTCATACCCAGCTGTTTTTATTGCTTCTATTATAGAATCTAATGCTTCTTCCTCATTTTTTAAATTTGGTGCAAAACCACCTTCATCACCAACTCCAACAGAATATCCTTTTTCTTTCAAAACTTTTTTTAATTTATGATATACCTCCACACCTCTTTTTAATCTCTCTGCAAATGTTATACTTCCTATTGGTACTATCATAAATTCTTGTATATTAATATTATTATCAGAATGTTTACCACCATTTAAAATATTCATCATTGGAATTGGTAGTTCCATCGCATTTATTCCACCAATATAATTATATAACTCCATTCCTAATGAATTTGCTGCTGCTTTGGCTACTGCTAAGGATACTCCCAAAATTGCATTTGCTCCAAGATTTGATTTATTTAATGTGTCATCAAGTTCTATCAAAGTTCTGTCTATTTTTCTTTGATCATAAACATTCATATCTATTAATTTTTTTGCTATTTTCTTATTTACATTTTCAACAGCTTTGTTTACACCTTTTCCCATATATCTGCTTTTATCATTATCTCGTAATTCTACCGCTTCAAAGCTTCCTGTTGATGCTCCTGATGGAACCATAGCAACTCCTGAAAATCCTCCTTCTGTTATAACTTCAACTTGAACCGTTGGATTTCCTCTTGAATCTAATATTTCTAATGCCTCTATATTTTTTATTGCTAAATAATCTTTCATACCCAAATACCACCTTTCTTTTTGGTAGTATTTTACCCTATTTTTTCCAATTTTATACTTATTAACTTACTTTTTTATTTCTTAATTGCATAGCATATTGAATAGTAGCATCATTAATCTCGCCAGAAGAAATACGTGCAATTTCCTCAATAGCTTCTTTTTCATTTAATAACTTTATATTTGTATTTGTTCTATTTTCAACAACTTTTTTACTAATAAAATAATTATAATCAGCAATTGCTGCAATACTTGGTAGATGTGAAATACATAATACTTGATGATTTTTAGAAATTCCATTTAATTTTTCTGCAACTGCCCCTGCTGCCTTTCCACTAATTCCTGTATCTATTTCGTCAAAAATCAAAACTGGCATTTTATCTGTATCTGCTAATACTTTTTTTATTGCAAGCATTATTCTTGACATTTCACCACCTGATGCTATTTTTGACAATTGTTTTTCATCTTCACCTAAATTTGTGGTAATATAAAATTCTACAACATCTTTTCCATTTTCAAAGAACTCATCTTCATTATAATCTACATGAATATTTATATTAGCATTTTTCATTTCTAAATCTTCTAAAACTTTGTTTATATTTATACTTAAAACTTTTCCATATTCTGTTCTCAATTCATTCATTTTTTTAGCTAATTGAGTCATTTCTTCTTTTATTTGTTTTAATTCTTTTTTTAGTTTATTATTATATTCATCTAGATTTTCAATATGATTTATTTCCGCTTCTATTTCATCTTTATAATTCAAAATTTCCTTAACATCATTACCATATTTTCTTTTTAAATTATAGATTAAATCAAGTCTTTCTTCAACTTCATTTCTTTCTTGCTCATCAAAATATACATCTTCTTTATGTTCTGATATATCTCTTGAAATTTCTTGTAATTCATAATATATATTTTTTAAATTACTAGAAATTTCTTCATACTCTTTGTCTATATTTTCAATTTTTTCTAATGCCCTTATTGCCACATTCAAACTATCTATACTATTTTCACCTATTGCAATGTCTGCTTCATTTAAATTTTTAGATATTTTTTCTGAATTTATCATTAGCTTTCTTTTTTCTTCTAAATTATCTTCCTCATTTACTTTTAAATTAGCTTCTTCTATTTCATTAAATTGATATCTTAACAAATCTAGTTTTCTTTCTCTTTCTTTTTCATCCCCATAATTATTTTTTAATTCTTGTTTTATTTCTAAATATTTTTCATATTTTTCCTTATATTGTCTTCTTATATCAATTATTTTCTCTCCAATAAAACCATCTAGATATTTTAAATGAAATTTGTTGTCAAGCAAACTTTGATTGTCGTTTTGACCATGTATTTCTATAAATTTACTCATAAAATTTTTAAGCTCATTTACAGTTACCATTCTTCCATTTATTTTGCACATATTTTTTCCATTACTATTTATTTCTCTTGATACTATAATATTTCCATCTATTGAATTCTCATTTTCTGGTTCATACATGCATATTTCTACAAATGAATTTGTTTCTCCTTTTCTTATCATTTCCTTAGAAAATCTTCCGCCTGATATTATTCCTAATGAATCTATTATTAGGGTTTTTCCTGCTCCTGTTTCACCTGTTAATACATTTAATCCCTCATTTAAATCTATACTTAAATCATCTATTATTCCTATATTTTTAATGTGTAATGTTGATATCATAAAAAGACCTCCTAAAAAACTTTATATTGTTCAATCATACATATTATTTAGTAATAACACTTATTTTTCTGTATTTTACCGAACAAATTATTTACGATTTTTTGTTTGGTCTTATTATATATTTTGAATTTTATTTTGTCAATACTTTTACGAACATTTTTTTGAATTAAATACATTTATTTTTAAATTGCTAAAAAATCTTTCTCTTTTATATTCAGAATTACTAGAATCAAAAAACTCAATTCTCCCTTTATCATCAGAATTATTTACTAAATCATTTTCTTCTAAAATATCTTTTAAATGTTTTGCCAAACTCTCTGCACCATTAAAAAACTCAACATCCCCCAATACATCCTTTATTTCATCTTGTATTAAAGGATAATGCGTACACCCCAAAACAACATTATGGACCTTTCCTATGTATTCAGATAAATTTTTTTTCAAATATTTTTCGATTTTTTCTTTATTCCCCTCTTCAATAATATCAGCAAGTCCCTTACAAGCCATCAAATAAGTTTTATGATTATCATATTTATTATATAATTTATGAAATTTTTCGCTCTCTATTGTTCCCTTTGTAGCCATTACAAGTGTCACCTTATCAAATGCAAAATCATATACCATTTTATATGCTGGTTCTATTGCAATTATCGGTATATATGGATATTTTTCTCTTAAACTTTTAGCAGCCTTTGCGCTTGCTGTATTACAGGCAATTACTATTGCCTTGCATTTCTGTTCAATAAAATTACTTACAATTTTATCACATATTTCAATTATTTCTTCATCAGTTTTATCTCCATATGGATTATTTTTAGAATCACTATAATATATATAATTTTCGTTTGGTAATATTTTTATTATTTCTTTTAGAACTGTTACTCCTCCTATTCCTGAGTCAAAAATACCTATGCTTTCTTCTCTTTTCACAATGTTCATCCTTTCTATCCTTAGGATTCCTTTTTGGGACATATCTTCTTAGGACATTTAATTCTTAATACTTTTTACATTATATATAATTATACCTATAAAAACAATAAAAAAGCAGAAAATTTCTACTTTTTTATTATATCATTTTTATTACAAAATATCCTTTTTTACTACGATGCCACCAAAATATACGTCTCCAAAATGACTCACAAAAGGCTATTTTATATCAAATTATATCTCTTTAATAAATCCTCAACAACAGTACCTTCAACCTTTTTCAATGCCTTTTTAGCAACAAGTTCAGTAGCAAAAGGTAACTTCATATCAGACAATTTCTTACCATCCATCATCTTAGAAGTAGAATCAAGTAACACACGAACATCATAGCAAGAACCAAATACCTCTGGAACACCTCTATCAACATCTAATAATGTATAAACCGCTTCCATAGCAGTTCTTACAGAATATTCTGTCGTAAATACAGTATCTCTAACAGTATCTGCAAATTGTCCTAAAAATGCAAAGTTTCTGCATCCATCTGGAACAACTTTTGGTCTATCTCCTGCTGTTCTTGGCATAAAGAATGCTGTTATATATGGCATCATGCAAGGTACACAATTTGCTGAATTTGTAGCTAGTTCTTCTATTTGATCTTCTGGTACACCTAAATGATATAGCCATTCTTCTGTAATTTCTTTACCTGTACATTCTCTCATTGGTTTCTTTATATAATTTCCTGGTTTGTTTGTAAATAAACCATAAACCCATACTACTAATTGTCCTTTTGGTTGATTTTTGAAGTGTGGTTGTCTATTTATTGTCCAACTCATTAACCAATTGGAATCTTTTACTGAAACAATTCCACCTGTTACAACTCTACCACTAAATGGATCTCTTTTACAGATTTTCTCTATATATGGTGGTATTTTATCATCTAATGTTGTAACTGTTGCTGATTCCCAATTTGTCTTAGAAATATCTGAACAGAATTTATCTGGATGTCCAAAATCTTGACTTTGTCTTGCAATTTTTCTCCATAAGTCCCAGCATGCACCTTCGCCATTTTGTATAGTCAAATCTGGTGCTGTATTTTGGTCTCCAAGCATTGCTTTTTCTGTACAACTTCCATTTGTAACAAATACTAAATCATCTACTGTTAAATTGATTGTTTCTTCTTCACCATTATGAATGCATATTATTTGTTTAGCAGTCTTCTTGTTGCCATCAATATCAAATAAAACATTAGTAACTTTTGTGTCATATTGGAATTGAACTCCATGACTTTCTAAGTATTTCACCATTGGTAATATTAATGATTCATATTGATTATATTTTGTAAATTTTAATGCAGAAAAATCTGGTAATCCACCAATATGATGTATAAATCTTTGAATGTATAATTTCATTTCTAGTGCACTGTGCCAATCTTCAAATGCAAACATTGTCCTCCAATATAACCAGAAATTTGATTTAAAAAATTCATCCGTAAATACATCTGTTATTTTTTTATCATATAAATCTTCATCTTTTGTCATAAATAATTTTATTATTTCCATTGATGCTTTTTCAGATAATGTAAATTTTCCATCTGTATGTGCATCTTGACCTCTTTTTACTGTTGCTCTCATTAATGAATAATTTGGATCCTTTTTATTAAGCCAATAATATTCATCTAGCACTGATGCTCCTTCTGTCTCTAATGATGGTATTGAACGGAATAAGTCCCATAAACATTCAAAGTGATTTTCCATTTCTCTTCCACCACGGATTATAAATCCTTTTTGAGCATCTTCAATTCCATCACATGCTCCTCCTGGTAATTTTGCTTCTTCTAATATGTGAATATTTTCACCTTTCATTTGTCCATCTCTTACTAAGAAACATGCAGCTGCAAGTGATGCAAGCCCTGCTCCTACGAGATATGCTGATTTGTTGTCTACTCCTTCTGGTTTTCTAGGGTGTGCAAATGCTTCATAATTTCCATTACTATAATACATATTTTATTCCTCCTTTGTTATTGAAGTATTATAAAAACAATTTTTTTAAATTTTCAATATACAAGTATTTAAATATGTATAGTTTTTAGACATTTTTATATTTTTGTATAAATATATAAAAACAAATTTATGCTTCATAGTTTATTATATTTGACAGTATAATAGCTCTATGAAGCATAATAATTTTAATTTTGCATTTTTTCTAGTGCTTTTTTGAAATCACCTTCAATAATATCATTCAACTTTTTAATAATAACCTCTGGTTGCTCTTTCATCCCATCTTCTATCCATTCCTGTAAGATTCCAACAAAGCCATATTTATAAAAATCAGCCATAAATTTTTTATCTTCTTTTTTTATATTCATACCCTCTGATTCTTTATCTATAAAATCTATTAATAATTTATTTGTTTGCATATAAATAAATCTTAATAAATACTCTCTACTTATGGAATTATATGTATTTTTCACAAATTCTTTATTTTTTAATACATATTTAAATATATACAAAAAACGTTGTTGCCAATCTTCATCTTTATTATCTATTTCATCTATAACTTCATTTTTGTATATCCATTCCAATAAATCATATATGTCTTTAAAATGATAGTAAAATGTTTGTCTGTTTACTCCACATTCGTCTGTTATATTTGCTATTGTTATTTTTGATAGTTCTTTTTTTGAAAGCAATTTTTTTAAAGATACTGCTAGCGCTTTTTTCGTTAATTCTGACATATTTTCTCCTTTATTTCTTCTTCTGTCTTTTTTCTAAACTAAATTATTAATCCATTTTAATATATTTTCATATACTACTTTATTTTCTAATTCATTTAAAATTTCATGACTCATGTTTTCATATAAATCACTACTTATATTTGTATAACCCAAATCATTCAAAAAAGTTTGAGCTTTATACCATGCCTTAACTGATGATATTACAGGGTCATCACTTCCTGCTATAAAATATATTGGCAATTTTAAATTATTTTTTCTATATATTTGGGGATTATATATATCTATCATCAATCTTATAATATTTTCAAATCCATTTAATGTATAGTCATATTGACATAGTTCATCTGCATTATATTTTTCTACTATTTCTCTATTATTGCAAATCCAGCTATTTTTCAAATTATCTTTTTTTCCATATCCATTAAACATTAAATTTTTAACAAATTTACTACGATATTTTTCACCTTTAAATATTTCCATTATTTTTACTATTGCTAGTCCCAATTTTGCATTTACATTTTTACTTGGTGACCCACATACTATTAAACCATCTATCTTATTGTCATATTTTGCAATATATTTTCTTACTATCATTGACCCCATACTATGTCCGAATAATATTAATTTTTTGTTTTTAAATTTTTCTTTTAGATATCTTGTTATTTGATATAAATCTTCTATTACTGCTTCTGCTTCATTTTCGTAAAAATATCCTATATCTTCTTCATTTTTTAGACTTTTTCCATGTCCTCTGTGGTCATTTATAAAACATGCATATCCATTTTCTGCTAAATATTTCATAAAGTCTATATATCTTTCTTTGTGCTCGTTCATTCCGTGTGCAAGTTGCACTATTCCTTTTATTTCGCCTTCTGGTTTTATTAACAAACAATCTATTTCTAATTCATCAACTTCTGATACAATTTTAATTTTTTCTTCTTTCATATTTTTCCTTTCATCAATTTGAATTTTTATTGTTTTTTATTATTATAATCTCTGGTTATTTCATTAATCAAATTTATTAAATATGGTCTTTTAGGATTTTTCAGTGCATTAAATTCCTCCATTGCATTACTCTCTTGTAAAAACATTAATTTTTCAAATTCTATTTCTAAATTATTTTGAATTAAATATCTTTTGTATTCTTCAAAATGTTTCTGTAATTCTTCTTTGGTCTCTTCTACTCTACCAATTGCTATAAATCCATATGCATGTCTTTTTTCATCAGGAATCTCTAAGTATTTTATTTTATAATTTATATTATCTAAATTTAAATTTATTTCCTCTTTTAGTTCTCTTTTTATAGTTTGACTTACATCCATTATTCCATTCTCAATATCTTTTTTATCTATTCCTCCACCTGGTATTTGTAAACAGTGTGGAAGTGATGTCGTTTCACTCATTTCACCTAATACTAAATAATTGTCTTTGGTTATTAGCATTATTCCTCCCCAGGGTACGTTACATTTATATTCTTTTTCTTTTATTCCAACTCTTTCATCATATAAGTAATGTGCATAATTTGTTTTTATAGCTTTCATTTTTATTTCATTTTCGTTTTTTTCAATTTCTTCTATAGTATAATCTAGTCCATTATATAAATTGGGATTTTTTTCTATTGCATTTTTCCAAAATTTTTCTATTTTTTCTTTTAATTTTTCTGGAAGCCTTTTTTCTCTTTCTTCATATTTTATTATTATAGATTTTTTTATTTCTATTATGTTACTCATTCATCTCACCTTTTCCTATTTTTATATTTATGATAATTATATTATAAAAATCATTATTAATTAGCATTATTTTATTGTATATCCTAATTTATAATGTATTTCCTTATGGCAATTAGAGGATACTAACATACATTTTAATGCTTCTGATTTATACTCTTTCCAAGACATAGTATTTCCTGAACCTAATTTAAATTCTTTAATACTCGGATTTTTATGATGAAATTCTAATGCATCTATGCACCTATCATATCCACAAACGCAGCATTTTCCACCTAATAATTTTACTGCCTGTTTTTTCATATTATTTCTTAATATAGTTTTTTGGTGTTTTCTTGTCTCATTATCTAGCCTTGTTGATTCTCCACTACATTCATAACAGTAAATTCTTGTTGAACTTTTTGTTTCAAATTTATTTTCGCATATTTCGCATACTTTTATCATATTTTCACATCCTTAATGTATTAATTATATAATAAATTATTACATTTTAATAGCGAACATTGTTAATTTTTATATTTTAAGTTATCATTTTAATATTGACTTTTGTATTTTATTTTTGTATAATGCGAATACTCCTTATTTTTGAATAAAAAAAAACCTTGTAAATGTTACTTTACAAAGCTTTTTATTTATTGGCTCCTCTTGTTGGACTCGAACCAACGACCTATCGGTTACTGCACCACACTAATTTTCATTAGCATTATATTTTAAATATAATTTGTAGTCTGGACTTTATCTTTACCATGTCTTTCGATTTAGGTAGGTGGTGTAAAGTCTCTACACATAGCTTTCGCCTTGCTCGGTATTGTCTTCAGCATTACCTGTTAAGAGTTTCACCGACTTAGCCACCTTTTCATCTATAAGTTTCCTTATAGAGCTGCTAACATTTTAGTCTTGCGACTTGCTCGACAGCCGAGCGCTCTACCAACTGAGCTAAAGAGGAATATATATAAAATCTGGCAACAACCTATCTTTCCAGCAGGGTAACCCGCAAGTATTTTCGGCACATTTAGGCTTGACTTCTGTGTTCGGAATGGGAACAGGTATTACCCTAAGTGTCATCATTACCAGAAAATTGATAACTTATTTTTTGTACTTTTGAATTATACTATATATAATTCATTTTTGCAAGTACTTTTTAATAATTTTTCCAATTTTTTTCGTTTTATTCAATTTTATTAATTTGAGCACACTCAAAAATACATAGATGAATTAGTTTCAGGATTTCTCGTTCCGATTACTTTGTTTTCTAACTTAACGTTTTGTGGTTAAGCCCTCGATTTATTAGTATTGGTCAGCTTAATACATTACTGCACTTACACCTCCAACCTATCAACCACATAGTCTACGTGGAATCTTACTACCTTACGGTATGGGATATCTTATCTTAGGGTGGGCTTCACACTTAGATGCTTTCAGCGTTTAT
>OGZK01000549.1_pt1 | contig 37644 bp, 27 predicted proteins | sample 1576791 | NCBI WGS metagenome assembly OGZK01 (sample SAMEA3541556, study PRJEB24748) | human gut metagenome | biome: human gut; feature: human-associated habitat; material: faeces | place: China | collected 2012
ACCGCCCTGGGGGGGACCATAGCGCAGGAGACGGGTGAGAAATTTGCCGAAATTCCTGACCGGGCTTGAATCTGCGGCCTGCTTGGGATATTATGCACAATATCCTGCAAATCGTTTTCCCGGCCTTCTGTAAAACGGCTATCCTTGCCGTCCCTTGTTTTTTCGGACGAGGAAGAGAATGTTTTTAAGCAAATTTTTCAAACGGTTTACCAGCGATAAAAAAGGCAGCTCCGCCTCGGACGCCAGTCCGGAGCATACGTTTGCCGTCCGGCATCATCGCTTCAAACTGTTTTTGACGGCCTGGAACAAATTCCAGGAGAACATGACCTCACTGGAATATACCCTGTGCTGTGACCATCCCTTTGGTCTGCACAGGGTCCGGGCCCTGTGCACCAGCGTGGCCACGCAGGTGTACCAGTGCATCCAGCATCTCGAACGCCTCAATCCTTCCCAGTGCAAGGCCCTGTACGAACGCTTCGACCATCTGCAGACAGCGGTTGCCAGTGAGGTCTACCCGCATGTGCAAGTACTGGAAGGACCGTACATCATCCCGCTGGAAGAGGCGGGCCGGGCAGCGGAGGCACATCTGGCCGACAAATCCACGGCCCGTCTTGGCGAGCTGCGCCGTCAGAGCCCCGATGTGGTCCCTGACGGTTTCGTGGTGACGGCCGCAGGCTGCATGAGCCTGTTTGCCGGTACGGGTATGCTGGAAGAGATGAACCGGCGCATCCAGGCCGCAGGGGGGTACATCCCCGAGACCTTGCAGGAGCTTTCGGAAAGCCTGAGCGAACTGACGGAAAGCACGCCGTTGCCGGACAGGCTGGTGGAAGAATTTTGTGCCGCGCTGGCGGAACTGCGCAAAAAATGTCCGGGCGAGATGCGCCTGCTGTTCAAAGGGCGTTTGTGGCCCTGCATGGATGACGGCGAGGATACGCCGGGCACGGATCCCGGGCTGCTGGTCTGGGGCCCCACAGTCTCCCTGCATGCATCCGATATGGATATTCTGGCCTCCCTGCATACGACGCTGGCCCGCAAGCAGCAGGCCCAAGCTCTGGTCTACCGGCGTGCCCGCGGCCTGATGGAAGCCAATGCCCGCATCTGCATCACCTGCCTTGCCGTGGAGGAGGGCAGCTTTGGCGGCATGGCCCATACGGCCAACCCCATCGACCTGAAGGGCGGTAACGTCCATATCTATTTTTGTAACGGGCTGCCGCAGGACATGGAGTACTCGCTGGTGCCCGTCAACGTGATGCATGTTTCCCGGACCCCGCCGTACAAAGTCAGTGCCCGATGTATGCATGACGCCGAGGACGGCAGTTCCTTTTCCGATCAGGCCGCCGCTGATGTGGCGGCTCTGGCCATGGAGCTGGAAAATATGTCCGGCTGTCCCCAGTCCATGGTCTGGCTGCGCACGCCGTCCGGCCGGACGCAGGTGCTCATGGCGCGTCCCATGGTCATCAAGGCCCGGACCCAGGAAGAGCGTGAAGACGAGGCCGAATCCCGCGCGGACGATAATCTGCCCGCGCCCCTGCTGACCGGCGGTGTCACCACCAGCCGCGGCAGGGCCTGCGGCCCGGTGGTCATCGCCCGCTCCTGGTCTGATGTTCTGGATTTTCCTGACGGCGGCATCCTAGTGGTGCAGCGCGATCTGTACCAGTGGGCTTCGCTGGTGGACCGTGCCGGGGCCATCATCGCCGAGGACGGCCTGCTGGGCTCGCGCCTGTTCTCTTTGGCCCGCGAGTTCGGCATCCCGGCCATGTTCGGCCTGGCCGGAGCCATGGAAAAGCTGACCCCGGGCGACAAGGTGACGGTCTGTACGGAGATGGGCTGTGTCTTCACCGGCCAGCTGGACGAGCTGCTGGCCCAGGCCCGCCCGCCCCGCGACTATCTGCCCGGCAGCCCCGTGTACCGGGTGCTGCAGCATGCGGCGGAGCATATCCTTCCCCTGACCATCGACGTGGACAGCGTGGATTTCAAGGCGGCCAACTGCCAGACCTATCACGATATCGCCCGCTACTGCCATGAAAAGGCCGTCAGTGCCATGTTCACCCTGGGATCCGACAAACAGTACGCGGCCCAGCGCATCAAGCAGCTGCGGGACAAGGTCCTCAAACAGTTCTGGGTCGTGAACCTCAATGACGGCTTCGGCAAGGTCCAGCCCGGCCCGGTCATCGACGTGGAGGACATCACCTCCATCCCCATGCAAGCTATCTGGCACGGCATGAACGCCTATCCCTGGCAGGGGCCCCCGCCGGTGGACGGCAAAGGCTTCCTTTCCGTACTGTTCGAGGCCACGGCCAATCCCAATCTGGATCCGGCGGCACAGACGGCCTACTTCACGGAAAAGAACTATTTTATGGTTTCGCGCGACTACTGCAGCCTGCATTCGCGCTTCGGCTTCCATTTCGTCTCCGTCGAAGCCCGGCTGGGGGACCGTACGCCGGAAAACTACGTGGCCTTCCAGCTGCGCGGCGGGGCGGCCAACATCGAGCGCCGCATCCTGCGGGTGCGCTTTGTGGCCGATCTGCTGTGGGAATTCGGCCTGACGCCGGTGGTTCGCAATGACGCCGTGACAGCGCGTCTTGAAGGCATGGATATGGAAGAAGGCCAGTGCCTGCTGGCTGTGGCAGGCTATCTGACCATCCATACCCGCCAGCTGGACATGATCATGCAGGACAGCGCCAAGGTGGCGGCGACCCGCAAGACCATGCTGAACCATTGCCGTATTTTGCTGACTGGTGGAGACCTTTCCCAGATTTCAGCCAAGGAGGAGTAGATGCCTTCCACACGGGAATACAGACGCATCTTCCGCCGTCTGTTCGTCACGCATCTGGGGCTTGCCCTTTTGCCGCTGGTGGCACTGGGGATCTTCAGCATAGACCGCATCAATTCCATCTATGATGAAAAGATTTCTGCCGGTATCGAAGCCGTTTGCAGCAGTAAACACCGGGCGCTGGATACCTTTTTGCATGAGCGTGTTTCCCAGATAAAAACGCTGGCCTTTACGCATGACCTTGCCGAATTGCGGGATCCCGACCGGCTGAGCCGTATCTTCACGGTCATGCAGCAGAGCGGGCGCTCCTTCGTGGACCTTGGCATCATCGGCATGGACGGCCGCCACATCTCCTATGTGGGGCCGTTCGACCTGCGTGATGCCAACTACGTCAATGCGCCCTGGTTCACCGAGGTACTGCGCAAGGGCGTTTTCGTCAGCGACGTGTTCATGGGCTTCCGCAATGTGCCGCACTTCATTATCGCCGTCCTGCGTCATGAAGGGGGCGAGAGTTTCATCATGCGTGCCACCATCGATATGGAAGCCATCAACGGCCTGTTGCAGCGCGTGTACTCCGGGGAGCGCAGTGATGCTTTTCTGATCAACGAGCAGGGCGTGTTGCAAACCGATTCCCGCGATTACGGCCGCATCCTGGAACATTTCGATGTCACGTTGCCCAACGTGCTGCGCCAGGGCATCGCCCTTGTGCCCCTGCCGTCCCAGCCGGGAGACAGCGGCAGCAAGGAGCCTCTGGCGGCCATGATGCATCTGGATGCCATGCCCTGGCTGCTGGTGGTGGTGGATGACGTGCGGGAAAGCCTAGCCCCGCTGCACCGCCTGCGCATCTATATCCTGCTTTTCGTGGGGCTGGGTGCCGTACTGGTCACGGTGGGTGCCTTCCTGGGAACGCGCTACATCGTCTCCTGTCTGACGGCCGCTGACCGCAAGCAGGCCCATATCGACGCCCGCATGCTGCAATCCAGCAAGATGGCGGCTCTCGGCAAGATGGCCGCAGGCGTGGCCCATGAGGTCAACAATCCCCTCATGCTGATCCAGGAGAATGCCGGCTGGATCCGTGACCTGCTGCAGGACGAGAACCCCAAGAACATGGTCAATTACGACGAGATCATGGAGAGCACGGACAAGATCGAAAAGCACGTGCAGCGCGCCAAGGGGATCACGCAGCGCATGCTGGGCTTTGGCCGGCGCATGAATCCCGGCCGCTCGGAGATCATGGTCAACGTTCTGGTGGATCAGGCGACGGAGTTCCTCAAGACCGAGGCCCGCGGCCGCAACATCGCCATCGAAAAGGACTTCTCCGCCGATGTCCCGGTCATCCTTTCCGATTCGGCCCAGCTGGAGCAGGTGTTCATCAACATCATCGACAATGCCATCGACGCCATAGGCAAGAATGGCTCCATCACCGTGCGCACCGAACCCTGGGAAGATGGCGCACGCATCTACTTCAAGGATACGGGGCCGGGCATGGACGAAGAGACCATGCAGCGTATCTTCGATCCTTTCTTCACCACAAAGGCAGTGGGCGAGGGTACAGGGCTTGGCCTGGCCATCTGTTTTACGATTCTGGAAAAGCTTGGTGGCCGTATAGAGGTCAGCAGCGTTGTGGGGCAGGGGACGACATTCTGCATCAGCCTGCCCGCGGAACCGCCGAGCCAACCCCTTGAAACCAGTGAAGACGCTTAGGAGAATGCCATGCACGCACTCTTTGTTGATGATGAAGTGGAATTCCTGCAGCTGATGGAAAAACGTCTGTCCCGCCGCGGCATGACCATCGTGACGGCTCCTGACGGGCAGAGCGCGCTGGATATCGTCACGGAGGCCATGAAGCAGCCCGAGACCATGTTCCAGGTGGTGGTCATGGACGTGCGCATGCCCGGCATGGATGGGCTGGAAACGCTGCGCCACATGAAAAAGATCGCCCCCAAACTGCCTGTGCTGCTGCTGACGGGCCATGCCTCCCTCGGTGTGGCCGTGCAGGGCATGGATCTGGGGGCTTACGACTACATGCTGAAGCCCGTGGCCATCAACGAGCTGATCATCAAGATGGAGGAGGCGGTTCGCGCCGCTGCGTGATATGTCCATATTCACACGATTGCGACACTTGCTGGGCGGGCAGAAAGAGCTGAGCCCCGAGGATCTGGCACGCGAGGAAGAGCTGAAAAAGCAGCTCCGCGAACGTTGTGCCCGGTTCCGTCGCCTGCTGTCCTCCAACAAGAACGCGCTCGAGATCATGAGCGAAGTGGAAGAGGCCCTGGCCGGTTCGCGACCCTTCGGCATGAGCTATGTTCGCGGTGCCGGTACGCGGGCGGCAACGGCCGTGTACCAGATGGTACGCGAGCTCAACGCGCTTTCCGACAACCAGTACGAAAGTCTGCAGACCGCTTTCAATGATGTCAGCGGCCGCATCACCGACGTGCTGGAGCGGAAGAGCCTGGTCACGGACGGCCCCCTGCTGCTGCCCCTGACGGACATCCGTCTGGGGGACATGCCGCAGGTCGGCGGCAAGATGGCCAATCTTGGCGAAGTGTCCGCCAATGTGGGGCTGGCCGTACCGGACGGTTTTGCCGTGACGGTCAACGCCTATCATGCCTTCATGGAATACAACGGGCTGCGTGACGAGATCTCCCGCCGCATCCAGAGTGCGGACATGGACAGCATGGACGATCTGTTCAGCCTGTCTGCCGCATTGCAGCAGTGCATCCTCAACGCGCCCTTGCCGCCGCAGCTGGAGCAGGCCATCGAAGAGGCCGTGGCGGGCATGGTGGAACGTTGCGGCAGCGAGCTGCGCCTTGCCCTGCGCAGCAGCGCTGTGGGCGAAGATGCCCTGGGCGTGACCTTTGCGGGGCAGTACCGGTCGGAACTGAATGTCCTGCCCGAAGAAGCGTGCGAAGTCTGGAAGGAGATCGTGGCCAGCAAGTACGCGGTCACGGCCATGAGTTACCGTTTCCAGCGCGGCATCCCGGATGAGGCTGCGCCCATGAGTGTGGGCGTGCTCAGCATGGTGCAGGCGCTGGCCGGCGGTGTGGCTTACAGCCGCGACCCCGTGGCCAGCCGGCAGGGACGGGGACAGGTGACGCTCAATGCTGTTCCCGGGCTGCCCCAGGCCGTGGTGGACGGGGCCGTCACACCGGACGTGTTTGCCTTCAGTCGCCAGAACCCGCCGGAACTACTTGAAAAGCATATCGCCCACAAGGCGTTCCGCCTGGATTGTGCTCCCGAGGCGGCGCAGGGCGTCAGCCGTTCCGATCTGGAAGGCGAGGCGGCTGTCCGTCCCAGCCTGACGGATGCCCAGGCCCGCGAGCTGGCGCAGGTGGCCCTGGCACTGGAAGAATTCTATAATGAGCCGCAGGACGTGGAATGGGCGCTGGAACCTTATGAGGGCAACACGCGTATCGTGGTCCTGCAAAGCCGTCCGCTGTTCGAGAGCGCGCCCGACCAGGTGGAGGAAGCCCCGGCGGCAGTGGCCGGAGAAGAAGACCCCGGAGATCTGCCCGTCCTGGCACAGGGCGGTATGGCCGTCAGCTCCGGGGTGGCTGTGGGACCTGTGTTCGTGGCCCGCAAAGATGCGGACATGCTTTCTTTCCCGCGTGGCGGCATCCTGGTCATCGAACGGGCGCAGCCTCGCTGGGCCACGCTGCTTTCCCGGGCCGCGGGCCTGATCAGCGAAACGGGCGGCATGGCCGGGCATCTGGCCTCTGTGGCACGGGAATACAAGCTCCCGGCCCTGTTCAGTCTGAAGGATGCCAGCCATCTGCTGGAAAATGCCGGTGAGGTCACGCTGCTGGCCGACCGGGGCACGGTACTGGCCGGGAGCCATCCCGAACTGATCCCGGCGGGGACGACGCCTCCCAACCTCATGGCCGGGAGCCCTGTCTATCAGCGCCTCAAGGAACTGGCGGCCCTGATGACACCCCTGCATCTGCTGGACCCGGATTCGCCGGATTTCTCGCCGGCCAACTGCACGAGCCTGCACGACATCACCCGCTTCTGTCATGAAAAGGCCGTGGGCCTGATGTTCGACAGCGAGGCGGCCCTCAATCGCAACATGGGCAAACAGCTCAAGGTGGGCGTCAAGCTGCAATACTGGGTTATCGACATGGATGACGGCTTCAAGCGCAGCGTCAACGGACCGCTGGTGGAGCTGGGGGACATCGCCTGCAAACCCATGCTGGCTTTGTGGAACGGCATGGTGGCCGTGCCCTGGGCCGGGCCGCCGGCGACCAGTGCCTCGGGCTTCATGAGCGTCGTGTTCGAGAGCACCATGAATCGGGAGCTGGAAAGTACGGCGCCTACGGCCATGGCTGACAAAAACTTCTTCATCATCGCCTCGCGCTATATGATCCTGCAGGCCCGGTACGGGTACCATTTCTGCACGGTGGAATGTCTTGCGGGCGAGGATGAGCACGAGAACTTCGTCAGCTTCCAGTTCAAGGGCGGGGCAGCGGACGTCAGCCGCCGCATCCTGCGCGCCAGGATGCTGGCCGACCTGCTGGAGAGCCACGGTTTCCGCGTGGACATCAAGAATGACTCCATGTTTGCCGTGGCGGAAGCGTACAATGCCGAGGAGACCCTGCGCCGGACGCGTCTGATCGGCTATCTGCTGATCCACAGCCGTCAGGTGGACATGATCATGAAGGATACCGTGCGGGCAGCGGCCCTCAAGGAAAAACTGGCCGGAGATATGGCAGCGCTGATGGCAAAGCCCTTGCAGTTCAGCTGATCGGCGGCTGCGGTTGACACGCGTACGGCGTTATATTAGAAGACGGCATGCCTTTTCCGCTCTGGAAAAGGCAGCTTGGGCAGTTAGCTCAGCTGGTTGAGCACCGCCCTTACAAGGCGGGGGCCACAGGTTCAAGTCCTGTACTGCCCACCAAGGAAATCAAGGGGTTACGGATTCATCCGTAACCCCTTTTTCTTTCGTCCCAACACCATTCCCAACACGCACGCGAAAAAATAGCACCAAGTGATGAAAAATCTTCGTGCGTAATCATGCTGCTTGCCTGCGGATTACCTTCTACGTTTCTCGCTATCTCCCTAGAGCACCTGGTCTGCCTCATTTCCACCAGACTCCCTTTTGATGAAAAAGGGAGTCTGGTCATTTTTTGTACATTCAGTACAAGTAGTCATCAGGAAAAAGGTTCTTAGCCTGAAGGAGTTCTAAGGTGAGAGATGAAGTAGATACCGAACAAATTGCGCAAAAGTGGCTGACCGAGAAGCAGGTAAGTGTTTTGACGGCAATGAGCCTTTCGACACTCCGTGCCCACCGTTTTAAGAGGTGTGGTTTACCCTACACGAAATTTGGGAAATCTGTTCGCTATGCCCTAGCTGATGTCGAGGCCTTCATGAAGGAGCACAAAATTTTTCCTGCAACTGGAAATCCATAGTTGTAGATCCCCCTGAGTCGTGAACGGTGAACTAGCCCAGCGAAGGAGAAACCACCATGAGAGACCTGTACCTCCCTTAACCCATAACTCGAGTCTCTGGATAGCTATCCGACAAATATCGTAAGAAATTTTTCCCCTTTCACCCTTTAGCACGGATTGAGTCCTGACTGCTGCTCTTTAAAAATTGAATAGGGATTTCAAGGAACTGTTTTAGTAAGAAATAAATTCTAGTGACCTATAGGAGAATACAATGCTGCGTGATAAGGATTACGAGTTTCTGAAGTTTGCCTTTCTAAAGGCTTTCATTCCAGCCTCTATACGCTATGTAAAGTCTGATTACTCCGATGAGCTTAATGTTTATTGTGAGATAAATAATATACGAGTAGGTAGTCCAGAGTATATACAAGAGTTTTTTGGCTATAATAAATATGAAAAATTCTATGAACAGTGTATGAGACGCTATGGATGTGATTTACCTCAAGCGTTTCCTGAAATTCTAAAAGCAATGGGCATATGCAGTCAATATATATTTGATGTTCATAGAGTTAAAGGGAGTATGTCAATAGATAATATAATAAATGGAAACTATAGAAAATCAAAGTACGGAATCGGAAGTCTTCAGAGGGTATGCAAATTTGCATACAAAGAAATAACTATGCAGTATATTGATGAAATTAGAGATATAATCTTCGGAAAAATACTGATATGCTATCTCAAGTATGAGTGTAGAACTAAAGAAGGTATAAAACGTTTGTGGATTCCGGCAACATACGAGTTTGGTTATCAAACTATTGGTCTCTTTCCTATACCAGCAGTCTGTCTTAATAAAAAAAAGATTGAACAGAATAATAGTAAAACAATAATATTTTTTGCTTCTAGTGAGGTTGCTTTAGAATGGTGCCTCATTGATCAATATTATAAGTTGCTCGATGACGGTGGATATATAGTCTCTGGTGTATTTGATGATAGACACTACGATGATGTTGATTTGAAAAACGCCTTATTTGGGCATAAAGTTATTTTTGTTGCTTCTCATGAAGATGAACGTCTTGATGGTTTAAAAAGCATTATTAAGAGACTCGAGGACTCAACTTACTTGTATATTTACCCTTGGCTCATTACAGAAGAACCCTATTCGAGAGATAAATTTCACGGCAACAGCATTATGTACGCCAGAGCTGAAAAGAACGACTACTTCTCAAATCTGGAAGATCCGGTCCTGCTGCTGAAGAAAATCGAGAGGGAGGCTCTCTCCGTAGATGAGTACAAGAAATGGAGAAAGGCCATCACCACACCTGAGGTAGCTCCCGGAGGGGCTTCTGGGGAACTCTGCTTGGCCTCTATGAGAGAAATAATGGCTACGAGACAGATGATGCCTAAACAGCCACTGTCTTGGGAGAGGCTGTTTTCTCAGTCGTCGTATGTCATGCTGTGGGGGCCAACCAATTCCTACAAATCTCACGTTACGGCCAAGATCGCCTGTGGGCTTGCTGGAGGACATGAGGTGTTTGGTCTCAGCACAATGGGGAAACACAGGGTAGCCTACTATGATGGAGAAAACGATGAAGAGGCACTGTGCGAAATCATTGCCAGGGTCGGAGAAAACTCCTCTCTCGAAAATCTCCTGTTCCAGAAAGCCCATATGAACCTCCTCAAGAACAAGGAGAAAATCTTTGAGGACTTACGCAGGCAGAACGTTGATATCGTCATTATCGACAACGTCAGCTCGCTAATTCCTGAGGCGACACATGGAGGAACAGGATTTTACACTGACTTTGCCGAAGAGCTGAAGAAACTGGGGATTGCGATGCTGCTCGTCCACCATGCCAACAAAACAGGGCAAGCTCGTGGAGACAACACGCTGGAAAATCTGTGCAAGACGATTTTCTACGTCAAGACTGTCGGTGAAGGCGACCTGGAGAATGTTGACGACTGTTTCTCGAATCCAGTAAGGCAGGCTCTTCAAAAAGGAAATGCTGTGGTCCAGTTGTCCGTGAAAAAATGGAAGCAGGGGGCATGGCATCCTACTCTGATGCTGGAACATGATGAGAACACACAGCGCTTTGAGCTGCTTGCAGGCACATGGGAAAAAATAGCTCCTGGGCACTTCGAGCAGCCGATAACCCCTGATACGGAAAGCACTCCCGATTTCCGTGAGCAGGTAGTCAAAACTCAGCAGGAGATGGGCAAGGATGCCTCTCTTTCCCCTGATGCCAACAAGGTGCTGAAGGCAGTTGAAGAAGGGAAATCCATGAGCAGGCAGGAGATCGAGGATGTCACAGGACTGAGCAAGAGCAAAACGATTCAGTGCCTTAGTAAGCTGGTTTCAGAGAAAAGAGTGGCAAAGTACGGTCAAGGCAAGGGGACCTACTATACCCCGATTACCCGCTAACCCCACTGGGAAACAGCGCAGTTGAGCTATAAAACCCCCTTGGGAGGTTCGAGCCCCCAAGGGGGTTTTCTGGTTTCTTCCGTACCAATTTCGCCTGAATGAGGCCGAACTGTGGCGAAAATTTGGAGATGCTGTCTCCGTTTACGCTTCGTTTGCGTGCCCAATGCGTCGTAAATCAAGCGAATAATTTTCTACTTTCTAAAAAAGATGATATATTTCAAAATGATAATCTAGCATATCTGGAGGAGAAATAATTTTCTGCAAAGGACACTTCTGAAACTCCTCTTCGCCTGGTGCTCCTGTATTCCATCTGCTGCTGAGATAGGCTGGTCTTTTACCCTTCCGATGCCTTGGGAGGATAGCGACTTTTCCTGGCCATGTGCTTTCCTGGATTCTCTCTACTCCCTCAACCAACACTAACCAGACTCCTCCGGAGGAGCACGAGAGAAATATTGCTAAAACGGGACTTGCAACACCATTGCATTGAGGGAGGAACAGCACGCTTTTTGATTTAAGGAAAACGTGGTATGCCCGAGGCATAGAGCGTGTAGGATTTTGTGGTATCCCCTAATTGGGGGGATGGTTCACGGAGCTTCCTCATCCAGGTGACGGAGAGGAAGAAAGGTGTTTTGTGCGCATCTACACACAGCTCGACACATGGAAAAAATTTCAGGTAGGCAAGCGAGTAGCCCGAAACGGAGCAGGCATGGCTGATTATATCTTGAAGCTTTTCGACAGGGAGCTGATTCGATTTTCCGCTAAGGATACCGGTGATATTCCTGAGATTTCCATAACGCACATAGATCAGGATGCTCTGTCACTCATGCCGCTTGGAATGGAAGTGTCGGATAGGGGCCTTGCCCGTTGGCTGAAGCACAGAAAGATTCCTAGGAACAGAGCGTACATCCATTCGTTTCTGGCAAAGACCGGTCTATCTGCGAATAGCACAATGGGCATCATAGATGTCAGCAAGGGGCTTTCTCTCAACGACAGCTACTGGGTTGTACGGGAAGGGGATTCCAAAACCTTTGACCAGTGCAATCTTTACGACAATAAATTCAGCGAGTTGTTAGCCAATATTGCTTTTACCGGCTATGGCAGCTCTGTTCGTACATCTGTAGTATCGAGTCCGGAATTCACAACGAACGGTATGCTTCCCAAGTGCTGGCGCAGGAAATCTGGTAAAATATACCTTTATAAAGGTGGTACTGTAGGGGCATCAAATACAGGAAATGAGCCCTATTCAGAATACTATGCATGGCAGATTGCCCAGATACTCGGTGTGAATGCAATCGAGTATAATATCGCCAAATGGAAATCGAGACTTTGTTCAAAATGTGAAATTTTCACCAGCAAGGATATTTCATTTGTTCCTGTGGGCAATATTGTGAAGCAAGGAGGAATGCAGGCAGTCATCGATTACTATGGAACGCTTGATTCTAAGTATAGGGACATGCTGGAGGATATGTTCGTCTTTGATGCTGTCATTGCCAATACTGATCGCCACTTTGGAAACTTTGGTTTCCTTGTGGATGCTGCAACGAATACTCTCAAAGCTCCTGCACCATTGTTTGATCACGGGAACTCACTATTTAATTTTGCCTCTCCCATAGAAATGGAGAGTAAGGATGATTTTATTAATTTTGCTGATGTCCAAGCACCAGTGTGTTATAGCAACTTTTTCTCTGTAGCTAAGTCTTGTATGAAGTCAAGGCATCGTGAAGGATTACGGCACCTCCTAAACTTTAAGCTGAAGAAACATCCTCGTTACAACCTTTCTTCAAAGCGTTTGAAGTATATTGAAATTGCCGTACAGAAGAGAGCATCACTTCTACTTGATGGGGAGACTCATAGCGAGAGTGAACTGAGCTTCTGGTAGACGAATAGAGAATGATAAAACCTTTGAGGTTTGTATTAGAATAATGTCCTTCAGAAGCAGACATGCAAGTAGCGTTACAAGGATTCCATAGAAGCTCTTTATGATCCAAAGAGACAGTTCAAACTATGGAAATCTTCTCTCGATCAGGGAAAAAATGGTGTAGAGCGAATTTTTAGCGGAAAAATCGGATAAAAAATGCTGTCCCCTCTCCTCAAGCTTGTCATCAGCTATGGTACATAAGTAAGCTTTGAGGGATCTCTGTTTACATAAGAGCGTTACTTTTGTGATATAGTTTTCGTCAAATGAGAATAAAAAAGAGCATAGTATTAAGCTATGCTCTTTTTTTATGTATAAAATAATTCGGACATACATAATATGAAGTTTTACTCTTCAAGGTCTCTGTTCTTAAGGTTTATAACACTCAACCATATAGGGGGTATGTAATACTAATATAATATATTAAAATAGTAACTTTATATAAGAAGTGGTTAGATTGTTCAAATATCAAAAATAGTAAATTTATATAGGAAATAGTTAGATTGTTTAAATATCAAAAATAGTAACTTTATATAGGAAATAGTTGGTAATTGTTTAAACATTAAAACGACAACTAAATATGCTGATTGAATGTTGAATATAGAAAAGTAATTGATTTAACAAAAAAGCAATATGGAATGTGGAAGTATATTTATCCAATACACTGCAAACATGTCATCAGCATATTTGCAGAGTATTGGCTCATTATTGTTTTATGTTCTTTGTCTAAATATGAGGTGAAAACATGAAAAACAAAAACGTACAGTATCTGGATAATATCAAAAATAGTGTCAATGAGTTGTTAGACTTCTATACAGACAATCATCGTAAAACATTATCCATCAGGTTTGATGTTAGATATCCTCAAGATTATACCGGAGATACATCATCAAAAAATATATCTGATTGCATGGCACATATGGTCAAAAAGTATAAACGTCGTAAATGTGATCCGTATTATATTTGGGTACGTGAACAAAACAAAAGTGATCATCCTCACTACCATTGCTTGTTCTTGTTAGACGGTACTAGAGTTAAGACTTATAACCATGTCTTTAAGAGTGTTGAGACAATTTGGAATTCTACTCTGGATATAGATAGAGATTCAAAAGGATTGATAGACTACTGCACGAATAAATCCAATAGGGATTATAATGGCAAAATGATTACCAGGACATCTGATATTGAAAAATTTAATTCAAGATTAGATGAGGTGAAACAGCAGGCTTTATATTTAGCAAAAGCATATACCAAAGGTCCTCTCTATGATGGACAGAGAAACTTTGGCATGTCACGTTTACCTAAAACTAAAAACATAGATTCTCATAATTCTGATAATAATTAAGGGGATTATCATGGATACTCAAAACAAAAAATCTTATAGTTTTTCAGTGCAGCAGTCACCAAATTCTGAAAATGAGCATACTGCTATCGTATCTGTATCTCTCTGTGATGGTACGATGACAGTATCCAACTTTGGTAGTGCAAATCAGGCTACAGTGAATTCTTACAACACAGTCGATATTATCAATGCTGCTAGAAATGATGCTCAGACAAAGATTCAAGACCAGATGAATTTCATGTCGTCTCAAACAGCATATCATCCATCAGTATCTACGGCTCAGAAAGATTCTACATATCCAGTTAATAGCAATTCTAGTACAACAGCGTTACCACCTTCTCAGAATAAACATGGAGGTGGGAGCAAACTGGCTAGTGAGAAACAGAAAGATTTTATAAAGCAGTTGGCTGATAGAAAGCGTATACATATAGATCAGTTGTGTATGGATATGTTTAGCCACGGTAGTAGTAATATGACAGGTGCTGAGGCAAACGAGATGATCAAGCATTTAAAAAGAGCCTAAAGGTTAGATAGTATAAAAAAGGGGAAGGAGATGATCTTTTCATGGGTTCTCTCCTTCCCTGTAAAATTCATCAAAAATTATAGAGCGTGTTTTGATTGAGTTTTATCATCACAGTATTACGGGAGAAAAGCTATCTGTATAAGATCAATTTTATACTTGTAAGAGGATTCATCTGCATAATATATTTTCATATTATTTGTCTTTATATCGTCAGAGAAAAACATCATCAGATTTCCTTGACGAATACTTTATCAAATTGATATGTTTTATCACTTGGAATTTTTTTGTTCTTGATATAGTTTTTGTTGTGGATTAGTAAAAAATATCAAGATGATAGGTGAAACTTCTCGAAGAACTACTAGGCACAGATAGAGCAGCATGATTCATATGCCAGCACGCAGTTATATAGCCATCGATCTCAAGTCTTTTTACGCATCTGTGGAATGCATGGAGCGTGGTCTTGATCCGTTGACTACTCACCTGGTGGTAGCTGATCCCAGTAGAACAGAGAAGACCATTTGTCTGGCAGTTTCTCCCTCATTGAAAGCTCATGGCATTCCGGGTAGAGCACGCTATTTTGAGGTCATCCAGAAGGTACATGCAGCCAATGCATTGCGCAGACAGAAAGCTCCACGGAGGAGATTTACAGGTGAATCCTCAGATGCTCTTGAGCTGGCTGCTGATTCTTCCCTAGCCATAAGTTATCTGACTGCTGTGCCTCGTATGGCTCTCTATATTGAGTATAGTACAAGAGTTTACAGCGTATACCTGAAGTATTTTTCCCCTGATGATATCCATGTTTATTCCATTGATGAGGTATTTATTGATGCTACTTCCTATTTGAAAAATTATCGTATATCCGTACATGAACTCACTAAGAGCGTCATTCTTGATGTGCTACGCAGCACTGGTATCACAGCTACAGCAGGTATAGGCACAAATCTCTATCTGGCAAAAGTGGCTATGGATATCATGGCCAAAAAAGTAGCAGCAGATGAGGATGGTGTGCGTATAGCCTGTCTGGATGAGATGTCGTATCGCCAGCAGTTGTGGCATCACACCCCTTTGAGGGATTTCTGGAGAGTTGGCAGGGGATATGTCCAGAAGCTGGAAAAGTACGGCATCAAAACGATGGGAGATATTGCCCGCTATTCCATCCATAGCGAAGATTTACTCTTTCGTCTGTTTGGGGTGAATGCAGAGCTGCTGATAGATCATGCCTGGGGTTATGAACCGTGTACGATGGCAGATATCAAGGCATACCAGCCATCTTCCAGGAGCATAGGTTCAGGACAGGTGCTGCACTCTCCCTATGAGGTGGAAAAAGCTCGTCTGGTGGTCAAGGAAATGGTGGATTCGCTTGCTCTGGATTTGGTGGACAAGCATTTGGTGACGGATCAGCTGGTACTGACGGTGGGATATGATATCGAGAGTCTGTCCCCTGAGCGTAATTATACCGGTCTGGTGATTACGGACAGCTATGGACGACAGCTTCCTCAGCATGCACATGGTACGGTCAATCTAGGCCAGTTCACATCTTCCAGCAGACGGATGACACATGCTGTTCTGGAGCTTTTCGATCGCATCGTGGACCAAAAGTTGCTGGTCAGGCGTATCAACTTGGTAGCTGCCCATGTCTTGCATGAAAGCCAGACAGGCAAAGACAAAAAGCCCAGGCAGCTTGACCTTTTTACCGATTATGCGACAAAGCAGAAGCAGGAAGAGCAGGAACAGGGACAGCTCCAGAAAGAACGCAAGAGGCAGGAGGCCATCCTGAAAATCCGTGAACGCTATGGCAAAAATGCCCTGCTGAAGGGCATGAACCTGGAAGAAGGAGCGACGACCAGGGAACGCAACCAGCAGATAGGAGGGCACAAGGCATGAGCGACAAGTACGATGATATCATCAATCTGCCACGTCCTGAGTCCAAGTATCCCCGTATGCCCAGAGCCAACAGAGCTGCCCAGTTCTCTCCCTTTGCTGCCTTGACAGGTCATGAAGAAGCCATTCGGGAGACAAATGTCCTGATAGAAAAGCAATCAAGAGAAGCGGATAGTGGAGAGAACGAGATAGCCTTTCGACTCTTGGAAAGAGATCTTTTATAACTAGCCAGTACCGTCTAGACTTAGAGAGCAAATATGCTCGATACTTTACTCCATTCTACTATATAAGATAAGGTGCGTGTAGATGAAAAAAAGAATATTTCTATGAAAAGACTAATTTATTAAAATGGAATATAGCTAAAATCTTCAAGCTCATGTAGAGAAGATCGCCAAATATACCCATATTCTACTTTGATTACATGCCCCTCTCTCATCATACAACAAAATGACTCTGCTGCTGAATAGCTAGAAAAAAACTTACACACCAAGTTATGATGTTCTTTATCTCCGACACAATCCTCATTTTCAGTATTTTTACTACAATTATTATTTTTATCTTGTTCAGCTAAGATGCTCCCAAGCTCATTTTCAATATCTTCATCATAATCATTCTCGTCATGATGCTCTTCTTCATAGGCGAAATCAATATTTTCGTCCTTTTTGCCATCATCCTCCAAAAAGTTTGGCATTCCTCCCAATGAATCTGTAAGGCCCATATCGTATAAATCCTGAACCATTGATGACATACATATCTCCTTTTGTCTTATGTTGATTTTAAAAGTGTACGATTATGCAAAGTTGTTTGCAATGAATATTCGCATAAGCTCAATTGATGTATTTAGTTCACTTTCTGTATATCTTCTATTTAAATTGTTTTCAGGATGATGGATTTGATGACGTATATATTCTGTTAATATCTTTTGTTCGGATTTTATGTTTCCATTTTTGTCATATTTTTTATACAATAACATTGTATTCCTTTTCTGTTTAAATAGCCCAAATTTCCCCTTAGTCTCGATAAATGCATAAAGCTCATTATGGTATTCTTCCGTAATTTCTGAAAAAGCAGTATAGTTTACCTCATTTAACGAAGGGTAAGGTAGCTGCTGGGGATTTATTTCTTGAATACTATTAATTCCATTAGAATTTGATATTAATCTAAGATCTGAAAAATTAAGTTTTTTTACTATATTTGCGCTGTGGGTTGTAAGAATTATTTGTGTATTTTCAGCTCTTGATAAGTCTATAAACGAATCAATAAGTTTCTTTTGATTTTTCGTGTGCTGTGATGTTTCCGGTTCTTCAATGGCATAGATGATGCTTGGGGCAGCATGCTCTCTTAGCCTGCGCTCAGCTTCAGCTCTAAAGAAGTTTAGCAATATTAGTCTCTTAACCCCGCTACCTCTTTTATTGATAGGAATATTATTATCTCCGGCAATAGATACCCCTTTGAAAACATCAGCCCACTTTAAGCTAGATGCAGAAGGAATCACAGGATTCAAGCTTTCTGCAACTTCAGGACTCATTTCATGCAACTTATTCAATGTGTTAGAAGCAACCTCTCGAAGTTTGTTTTCTACAGTTTGAGAAATTCGTGATAAAGCTTGAGAGATTTCAGCATCTGCTAAAATTTCCTTTACAGCATTTTTGAGAGGATCCTGTACCTCATTATCGCTATCTGTGTTTTTTCTATCAGACTGGAATAAAGTGTATAATGGGAGATAGCTTTGAAGTTTGTCCCAAATAGATTTAGCGTCATTTCTGGAGACATCTATTTCTACCATTGCCAATCGTAAGTCATTGGAGAAGTGATCCCAAATTGCTTTACGCATTACTGAGTTTTTTGTCCTATCAATGCATTCAATATTTAAATCGTCTAGTATCTTACGTAGTTCCGAATCTTTTTTTAAAAGCAAATCTGAGCAGTTAGGATTTGTAGGATGGTAGGCTCGAATATAAATTTTTGCTTTACCAGCGTCTTTGTATTTTTTTATAATTTCAAGATCGTTATTTTCATTAAGCAAATATTCATCTTCTAGAGTTGTGCTGTTTGTAGCGTCAATGACTACAGAACTTGGAAGATTTCCAAAACAGACAGAAAGTATAATTTCCTTATTATGATTTTCAGATTGAGTCTTTGTGATATCATTTTTATCTATCTTTATGCATCCAGAGCCGTCATTGAAAAATACATCAAGAGCTTCCAGAATAGTCGATTTCCCTGCATCATTTTTTCCGACTAACACTGTTAAATCATTGAAATTAATAGTCGTCTCATTTAAGTATCGGCGAAAATTGCGCATAGTAAGTGATTTTATTATCATGTGGATCTCCCGTAATATTTATGGCACTATACTTTAGGTAGTGCATTCACAATCTTCATCGTCTCAAGACTCACCGTAATTACACTCAGGAGCAAGTCGAGGATATACCTTGGCTTGCCCTGTTCTTGTGCCCAGTCGTTAGGATCGTTTGTGATGCCGCTGGCTTTGTCGGTCTTGATTTGATAGCGCTCCATGATCCACTCGATGGCGGATCGACCATTGACCACGTAATCGTAGGCTTCCAGAGGGATGTTGGTCAGCTTGATCCAGGGATTGAACTCGATGACAGATTTGTCTTTCTTGTCAGGGAAGCGCATCTTCTCCACATGGAAATTGCCCTGTTCAGCTCCTTCGACAACCACCTCTCCACAAGCGGGCTGTGTCTCATAGTTGAGGTGCAGGTCTGCCAGAGCTCTTCCTGCCTTACTGAATGCCCAGAAATCCGCAGGTTTCTCCACCAGGGGGATACGAGGCAACATCTTTTTCAGGTCCGCAGCAAAGGCTTTCCGGTAATCAGGGGAGTGCAGCAAGCCATAGACGTAGTAGAAGATGTCTTCCTTGGTCACTTTGGGACCATAGCTTTCCCGGCAGCGTTCCAGAATGAAGTTGGTGATGCCATCCTTGCGCGTGAATTCCTCATTACCGGTATCAAAAAGCGTCGGATGATAAACAGAGCGCTTTTCATAGTAGTAGAGAGGGAAGCACTGAATTCCGCCATCAAAAGCATTTAAATCAAAAATATGGGAAGAAATGAGTGTACAGAATCCTTTTCGTTCCCCAATGCCAGGTAAGCATATAATAAGATTTTTAGTCTCTTGTATAGGAAAGAGTTGGGGGATTTTATATACTCTTTCATTGAGTTCTCGATTGAAATAGACATGCAATCTATTAAATGGACGATATAAAGCAATGCAACAGCCTTTTTTCTCAAAATTTATTTCTCGTTTTTTGAAGAATGCTGATTGAAGATTCGCAGACCAGCTTATTTTTGTCGCATCAAGTACAGGTATATCTCTATCTGATTCCACCATACTGTTATAATAATCAATAGTCTCTTGAATATTCTGCTGTAACTTTTTCTGGGAAAAATTGTAGCACCATGCATCTCGTTGGGTTTTCAGACCATTAGAATAGTAGGGCACAAAGAATGTCTGCTTATTCCCTTTGTTATCCTTATCGCCCAGAGGGAGGAAGCTGCTGAAGATATCATTACGCTGATTGAGCCAGTCCCCATGAGCATTGGGGTGGAGCTGTGTCCATTCCATGCGGGAATCAAGGATGCTGCGCTTTTGGACGATGATGGCAAGTTTCTCTTCCCGGCTCAGGTAGTCACCGATGTCATGGTACTGGATAACTGCTTTTCCCTGATGGCCAGGCTTTTTTACAAGGACAGTGATGGCAATGGGAGTCCGGCTGCCCAAGCCAAAAACGTTACCTGATTCTTTTCGACGCAGTTCTCCACTGGTTCGACAGTTCCCACGCAGATTGAAGATATACGCCACACTGAATTCATCTTCCAGGCATTTGCGGAAACCGTCCATTGCATTGCCATCCAGCCAGTAGCCATTGGAAACAAAAGCGATGATACCTCCCTGCTGTTTGTCCAGCCTGTCAGATGCCCAACGGAATGCCTTGATATAAGAATCATAAAGCACATTTTTATTGGTAGCAGTGGATCCAGCAGCATATGTGCTGGCTATACGCTGTTCCAAGCGGGGATAGGACTGATTCTGGGCATCATCATTAGCTGATTTCTGACCCACAGAATATGGAGGATTGCCGATGATGACCTGGATGGGAGATTTTTGCTGTGCCTGTACGCGTTCAGAATTTTGCCGTAGAGCAGGCGTATAGAGCCGATTGGTATCGTTTGTTTCTCCCAGCTGGAAAGTATCCGTCAGACAGATGCCATTGAACGGAGTGTAGGCAGTGTTTTCCCCCTGAGTAGCGTGGTAGGCGTTCTCAATGTTGATGGAGGCGATATAATAGGCCAGCAGGACAATCTCGTTAGCATGGAGTTCGTGTTTGTATTTGCGAGGCAATGCTTCCGGTGTGATGAGACCGCTTTCGATCATACGAGCAATAAAAGTTCCTGTTCCGGTAAAGGGATCAAGGATATGCACGTTTTCATCGGAAAGGGAACGACCGAATACCGCCTGCAAAACATCCGCTACAGAACGGTTGATAAAATCCACGATCTCCACCGGAGTGTAGACGATGCCCAGTTTTTCCACAGTCAAAGGGAAGGCGGTGCGGAAAAATTTGTCGTACAGCTCAACGATGATACGCTGTCTGCCCTCAGTGTTGTCGATCCCGGCAACACGCATCTTCACGGATTCGTAAAAGCGTGACAGGACAACGGTATCCTTTTCCAGAGCCTGTTCTTCCAGCAGATCGATCATTCCCTGCAAGGCACGAGAAACCGGATTGTTCTGGACAAAGGAATAGTTCTCGAACAGAGCTTCGAAGACTGGTTTGGTTATCAGATGCTGGGCCAGCATCTCCACCACTTCCCCCGGAGTGACAGATGGATTGATGTTTTTGCGCAAGCCGGAAAGGAACTCGTCAAAAGCATCCTTGTGAGGACCAGGAACCGCAATCAGACGATTGATGCGCTCGATATAGCCCTGTGCGATCTTGGCGACATCCGCTGCCCACTGCTCCCAATAGCGTTTGTTCCCCACCTTTTGCACCATGCGGGCATAGATGGCATTTTTCAGCTCTTCCAGCTGCGGTATAGGCAAGGGAAGCTGGGCTGGAGGCCGTTTCCCATCCCCTTTGTGTCCGATATCGCTTTCATCCTGATCAGATTGTGAAGAATCTCCACCGATGGGACCAATCAAGACACTGCCACCCCCAGCAGGTTTGTGGCGGTTCAAATCGATCTTGTTGACCGTGGCACTGAAGCGGTCATCATGGGCACGCAAAGCGTTCAATACCGTCCAGACAACAGCAAAGCGTTTGTTGTCGTTGAGGGCTTCTTCCGGGCTCACATTGGAAGGAATCAGGACAGGGATGATGATGTAGCCAAACTTTTTCCCGGGAGCGGTACGCATTACACGCCCCACAGATTGCACCACATCGATCTGGGAGTTTCTGGCAGACAAAAAGAGAACGGCATCCAGGGAAGGTACGTCCACCCCTTCGGAAAGACAGCGCACATTCGTCAGGATACGGCACTCATTGCCATCCGAGGGAGATGCGTTGAGCCAGGACAATTTTTCGTCACGAGTTGTAGCAGGCATGGTTCCATCCACATGCTGTGCTGCCACACCCACCATCTCATCCCGTTCCGCCTGGGTCAGACTATCGTAATAGCTATCCTTGAAATCATTGAAGACGGCACTGATCTTTTTGGAAATCTTGATGTTCTGGCAGAAAGCGACAGCTTTGCGCATGGGGGAGGGATCGGATGTTTTCAGCAGACCCTCGTCAATGAGCATCCGCTTGGAAAGAGCATTGATACACCCGATGAGCTTGCTTGCATCATCTGTATCGATCTCCTTGGTTCTATCGGCTACAGCAGCTTGCAGGGCAGCGGGAATCTGGCTTTCACTCAGCGTCAGTACCAGTACCTTGTAGTCAGCCAAAAGGTTTTTATCCACCGCCTCACCAAAGCCGATACGGAAGACTTCTTGCCCGTACATGGCTTCATCATCCATCGAGCAGAGATAGGCATCCGCCTCCTGGGCTTTCTTCTTGCTGGTTTCCGCATACAGACGTGGAGTAGCCGTCATGTACATGCGCTTTTTGGCATGGATGAAGGCATCATCGTGAACTTTGACGAAGGCGGACTCTTCTTCATCCTTTAGGGTAACACCCGTTGTGCGATGTGCTTCATCACAGATGATGAGATCGAACTCCCGCTGAAATTCCTTCTGGGCACGAGCTATGACGGCAATGGACTGGTAGGTGGAAAAAACGACGGTCAATCCATCCGTATGGAATTTCTCTGCCAAGCGCAGCTGACGAACGATTTCATCCACATCGGTAGAGGCAGGGAATGCCAAATCCGTGACGCTGTATCCATCATGCTCATCATCGGCCTTGGTCTTGCTTTTGCTGACTTCAGGATCAGAGCAGATGCAGATGGGGAAAAGGGAGCTGCTGGCTTCCGCTGTCCATTCACGCAGGGTTTGTCCCACCAGAGCAATGGAAGGAGCCAGAAAGAGGACGAGACCTTTCCCTCCGGTTTGATTTTCCGCGATCTTCAGGGAGGTGTAGGTTTTGCCTGTACCGCATGCCATGATCAGTTTGCCACGATCGTTGCTCTGGAAATGCTCATGGAATGCTGTGATTGCAGCCTGCTGATGCGGTCGAGGCGTTTTTTTGCTCTGCCTTGCCTGAGCACCACTGATTCCTTTCTCCAGTGCAGACCAATCCACAGGAGCGCTCTCAAGATCAGCAAGACTAATTCGCTGAACAGGGGGTTCCTGGTGCCTGATGGCATTTTCTGCCTCACTCCCCCATTTGTTGGTCGTGGAAATCCAGAGACGCAGAGCAAAGGAAGTCGTTTGCAGCTGGTCGTTGACGAACTGCTTGCTGGATGTTGCCAGAAAACTGTCCACAGCAGGTTTGTCGATTCGAGCTTTTTCGTCATAGCACTTGCATTGGATAGCCCAGAAGTCACCTTCCACCGTTTGGGCCACCAGATCGATGCCGGTATCCTTGCCACCCAGGTTGTTCTTGTAGGGGAACTCTTTCCAGAGCCAGACATGCTGGAACTTGCCTTCATACCAGGGAACTGTTTGCAGAAAAGCCTGCATCAGACGTTCAAAGCGATCCCCCTTATCCCGTTCGGAAAAAGAGATGTTGCGGAACTTGGCAAGAATATCACGAAAGGTCATGGCGTTCTCCTGGAGAAAATAGCGGTATGATTTTATCCGTGAACGCTTGAAAAGGGAAGGTGTAGACGCCCTTTCTCCTCTTTGAGGATGATCGTTTGGAGTAGACTCTAAATGAACATTATTTGAAAGGGACAAATGTGTTCATTTAGGGTTATTTCCGTATTTAATTGACAAATACGTTTAGCCTCTATAATCTCATTTGAACAATTTGGAGGCTAAGCATGGAAGGAAAGCAGATCGGCTACATCCGTGTCAGCAGCACAGATCAGAATACAGCCCGGCAACTTGATGGTTTTCACTTGGACAAGGTCTTCACCGACATATGCAGTGGAAAGGATACTTCCAGGCCACAGCTGGTTGCTTGCCTGGACTACCTCCGTGATGGGGATACGCTGCATGTGCACAGCATCGACAGACTCGCTCGCAATCTTCAGGACCTTTTGCGGATCATCGAGAGCTTGAACCAACGGGATGTTTCTGTCTCCTTCCACAAGGAAGGACTTATCTTTTCAGCAGGCAAAGCGGAAGACCCCTTTCAGAAGCTCCAGCTCCAAATCATCGGCGCAGTCGCCCAGTTTGAACGAGCTATGATCCGGGAACGGCAGCGAGAAGGAATTGCCATTGCCAAAGCCGCAGGGAAGTACAAAGGACGCAAGCCATCCTTCACACCAGAGCAGGCAGAACTCGCTCGCAAGATGGTCGCTGATGGGCAGAGCAAAACGAAAGTTGCAGCTGATTTTGGGGTAAGCAGGACCACCCTCTACAAGGTGCTTCAAAACAAGCAAACATAAAGCAAGACACCGGGATGAGGACTCCTCATCCCGGTGTCTTATTAATGTCGTTCCTGGCGAATTCTTAAGCTACTTTGGTAGGAGTCTTTGTGAAATCACCCTGCCCAGCAAGAAGTCCCTCCACAGAGATATCCTCATTCAAGTGGTCCCAGTGAATCCCGAAAGCGCTTAATTCATATTGGTCCCGTTCTGCCTTTGTCGCATTAAGCAGACGAGGAAAACAGGCCAGTGGAACGCCGATCACTCTGGCATCATTCAAACCAACCCACATGGAATCCTCATCGAACCAAACTGTCTTAGGTGAAAGAGTCATGGTAGGCTCCCTTCAGGATCTCCCGTTTTTCTGGACGAGCTTGCAAATTTTGCGCAGCTCCTGTGCTGAAATCCTGCATTGAGCATCACAGCATAGGGCTCAACAAGAGAAATTTTCGCTTCGTCGTTCTGGCTTCTTACATGGATATTCGGAGCTTTTGTCGGATTTCCTTTGAACCATCTGATTACTAGGATAACTTTTGAAAGTTTCTGAGTGCTTTTTCTACTCAGTCAGTCCTTACGTTGAATATAATCTTTAGTATTTTTGTCTATTTTATTACCAATCTTGATTATTAGTTAGGCAATCTACAATGCCATGGTGATTATCAGATCTACCTACTAGAAGCTCTACTTCATTTTCGTTAAAATTAATTTTTTTTGATAAAAATTTCCAAATATTTTTTACTTGTTCACTATCATATGTAACATAACCTATTGGGATACGGATATTACGAAGATTATAATTCTGAGATATCCTTGCATGATATTGAATCATTGCCCAACATGGAGAGCCTGGTACAATCATAATCTCTACCTCATCAAGAGGATCACTTTCAGGAAAACAGTGAATAGCGTCTACAAGACCAGAAAAGCGTTGTTTTAGTATATATTTTTCTTGTTTAGTATCGATTTTCGGCAATATTAGAGAAAGAAAACTTCCTTTCTCATGCAACAAGTTTTTCAATTCATCATAAAAAATTTTTGTGTAAGCACTAGCTCCCCAATAGGTTGAAGATGATGGCATCCAAAAAATCGGCCGGATATTCGAAACTTTTCTAAGCCATTCAATCAGCTTACTCTTATTTTTCGGTAAGTAAATTGCTCCGAGTAGTCCCGTTGTTTTTTGCGAGCCGTAGCCAGTTTTCTTTTTCTCTCGGGCGACAAGATATTTTTGGATATCAAACTCTCCAGAATCAGAGAAAAAATCTGGTAAAACACGATCCTGGGCGATGGAATAATAATCCTTTGGTAACAGAATTTCATCAATTGGATGTTTATTAAGTTCATTATTTATGAAACGTAATACTCCACTGTTTACAACTAAATTGGTGTCATTTTCTTCAAATCCAGATAGTGATGTCGTAATCTGCAGATGTGAATCTGGCTGTAAATCGGCAAAAATATTTACAGATACGGGAAAATCCACCAGAGAGTCGTATGTACAAGCATTTATTCGATACAATCTTGATTTGCTATTTTTTATATTTTTGTTGGTAGTACACAGTTTGAATCTATTAAACTCATTGGTAAAAATATTCTCTATATTTAGTTCGTTGAAAAAATTGTTCTTAGGAATTAAATCAATAAATCCAGCCTTACTGTAGCTTGTGGGACGTGGTTGGATATGTTTTGAGGCTAGGTCCACAAAACATGAGTCAGAATGATTTTCGTATTTTTCAAGCTGAATGCTTCCATCTGGCTGCCTTAGCTCATTAATCTTGCTAGTTAGTTCGAGATCTCCATTGTCATTTATGAAAGCAAGGTCTGTTGATAAAATTTGTTGAACCAGAGAATCCCGTTCGTTTCCATCAATTCCAAAAAATAATTGCAGCTCATGAGGGCTGATTAATTTTAAAGTATCCAAAAGGTATATTGACAGCTCAAGAAAAGCTGGAAATGGTACTGATGTAGTAATATCAAAGTCGACGATGTATTTTTTCGCAGGGATGAGAAAAGAGTGATGAGCTATCAAGCGTATTTCAGACATATGTTTTCCCTCATTTTTAGAACTAAAGAGTTATTATTTTGTAATCATTCTCATTATGCAGAATTTTATTTTTTATAAAATTAAAAACTTTATATAGTGCACTTTGAGGATTTTGCCACATTTTTGATGCACCAACTATTATGAGATGGTTTTTTGCTCTTGATAGAGCTACGTTGATACGTGATTCATCATCCATGAAACCTGTATTCCGGGAGGGATTATCTCTAACCAAACTCAGAATGATAATTCTGTTTTCACTGCCTTGATAGCTGTCAATAGTATCTATCCTTACCATTTCACGTATCGGTGCAGCCCATGATTCATTTTCGAGACGTTCTTTTAATATTTTAACCTGGTGGCGATACCCTGTAATAATACCAATCGGACATTTTACTCCATTTTCAGACCATCTTCTTAGAGTATGCATTGCACTAACATCATCTATGAGGATTTTTAATTGCTCACAAATTATATTGCACTCCATATTATTTGCTTTTGTCGTGCCAATATTTTGCTCTGTAATATCTAAATTACTTGTATCTATCCAACAGACAGATGAACTCCAAGGACCATGCTCACTAATGTACTCTTCTCTTTCGATACCAGTTATCAATTTACTGTTGTAAAATACTTCAGAAATTAACGAACATATTGGTTCCTGCATTCGATACTGTCTGTCGAGCATAATGCCATCATTACACTCATATGCTCTCTCAAAATCTGTTTTAGCTACTTCTCGAGCATTGATCTTCAGTTTTCTCGCTACATTATTGATAACTCCCATGTCATAATGTGGAAGAAGCTGCTTATGATCACCAACAAGAAGAACCCTACGAGATGACTGCATTGCAACAGCAAGTTCGCTTGCTGTTGCACGAGCAGCCTCATCAATAATTGCGATGTCATATTGATGGCTCGCAATATCATAAGCAGATTTACCGATACCTACTAATGTTCCAATGACTACTTTCCTTGTTCTTGCCATAAAGCCAGCAAAACTATCTGAATCGGCACTAAGTCTCTGGTACCATTGGTGGGTTATGTACAGTATAGAATTTAACTTAGAGATTTGGCTAGGATTATTAATCCTATATCGTAAGGCGAGACACTCTAAAAGAGCTTTTTGCATATCAGAAGATTTGAATATCGACTGTGGCGAATCTGTATACTCTGAAAATTTATTGTATAAAATTTTGTATAACCTATCTTTTTTCCTATCGATAACTAATTTATTTTCATCGTCTTTCAGCTGAGAGGATATAATTTTCTTATATTGATGTAAGATTGTTCCGATACTTCTGTATAATGAAGCTGCTTCTAAGATAAAAGCAGTGGGTAGCATCAGACGCGTTGCAAGTGCGGTCAAACGATTTTCTAGATCTCGCAGGAATGCCGTTCGATACTGGCTTTGAAGCGCATCGACATGTATATCTAACAAGCTATCGCTTACTTTTTCGCGATCTCCTAAGCGCGTCATTAGGTTTCTGATATCAGCTTTTTCCTTGCCAAGTTGACTGTTAACATCATTCATGACTTGGCGCGCTCGCTCAGCAACTTCATTGACTGCAATATGGGACTGTGAAACCAATAGAATTCTTCCGATTTCGGGCAGTCGAACAAGGTAATCGAGTAGCACAGATAAGAGCGTTGTCTTGCCAGTACCAGGGGGGCCCATTATTACGTTTAATTGTCCCGACAGTATGTGCTTGAACGCTTGTTTTTGACCAGTATCAAGATACTTGTCATATACGGACTCTAGTTCGGGAGAAGGAGCTGGAAGGTTAGAAATTGGGGGATTGCTATTAGAGTACCGCTTCTCAAAGAAGGACAGAAGGTGAGGAATTAATGCTTCCTCTTGCAGAATCCTTGCCAATGCCGTCTTCCGCCTTGTCCAACTTATGATAGACATCTGATCACGGAGCTGTAATACGCTCTTCTGACGAATTTTTTTATTTCCAGACTTTTTTATAGTTAGCGTATTTCCATAACTTTTTGACAAATCAAGTTCGCCAAAATACCACGGACGATCTGGATCTCCATCGGTTACCTCGATGATATCAGTTTTATCCATTTCTAAGGTATCTATGTTTTCCTCTATTTCAACTGATAAAAGATTTCCAGGCAAGTCCTCACAATCCAACACGGTCACTTTAGGGTATCTCTCAAATTCCTCTTTAAGTAAATTTTCCCATATACTACCAAGTAATTGTGGACGATCCTCTACTTGTTCATCAATATATTTTGACTGTTTATTAATAGGTTCACAATTATCAAACAACTCAAAAATTTTGTTGAAGAAATTTGTATTATCTCCATTACCCGCATTTAACACTAAATTACAACGAAGCTTTTTTGCAATTCTTTTTTTCGATTCATTGATTAATTCTGAAGGACTGATACGTCTGGATTTAATATTTCTTAAAACTAGCTTGCCATTAAAAGTTCTGTAAAAAATAGTGATTGTTTCTTGTGCACCAGTTATAAAAATTTTGCAGTTCTCTGCATCTCGCTCATCTTTAACAATATAATACTCTCCGCTATATGACGAAATTTTCCTCTGACTACGGATTTTTTTTCCTTCATAAACTATTATTTTCTCTATCTCATCAACTCCAACTTTCGAGACGTTTATTAACGTTTCTTGCAAAGGAGTAAGAGAGACAGGAATATCTTGAGATGTGCGACCAATCGCACGTGCAATTTCCTCCCTTATTTCTCTTGCATATTCGCCACATTGGCTAAACATTTCATCAACAATACAATAGGCAGCATAAATGTCTCTGCTGAAAGCTCCCTGCTGTGTTTTTGTCGCATATTCTGTATTATAAAGACGGTTGCCATTTTGATCTATATCAAAAAAATCGATTAATTGGATCTCTTCCTCATCTGAACCAGTGACGATAATATTTTCAGGCTTCAGGTCGCCATGCGCCAGGTCAGATTCATGAAGACGTTTGATTGTAGAAAGCAGTTTTTTCGAAATGGATAGACGTTTCCTCATTCCATCCGTATCTTTATTTTGTTCCTGGCGATATTGTTCTAATGTTTTTCCCTCAATGTACGGTGTTATGAGATATAAGCCGTTTCCACTTATACCAAAATCTAATGGAGAAACAACATTCAATTGGCTCCGCTGTATCAACTGGCATCGCTTAAGAAAGTTATAAATCTTTCTATTTTTAGCTGGGTCCCCGGCTTCTGGATATAGTGAAGGCCATAACTTGACAACACACTCACTATTATCAATGATACAATGATAGCTTTGACGTCCTTCTCTTTTTTCTATATGACCACCTTTGGGCGGCCATTCAATATATGGAATTACATCATTTTTGATGAATTCGGCTAATTCCCGCATGATGTCTGTGTCGTCTACTCGCGGAAGATGTGCACTAAAATCAAGTTGTGAGAACTTCTCCATCATTTCTTGAGCAGATGTATAGCGCTCTGACGGATCAAACTCGATAGATTTTTGTATCCATTGATTAAGTATACCATTAAATTGATCTTCTATAGGTTGCTGCCATTGTAATGATGCATCATCGCTATTAATGTTCATTCCAAAAGCAATGCGATATATTATTGCTCCTAGCTGGTACACGTCTATCTTTAATGCATCTATTTCATCATCATCCAGTTTGGCATTTTCCTCAGGCAAAGGAATGGAATTAGATGCTATAAAATTTCGTATATCACTTACGCTTACTTTAGAAATACTTTCAGGAAATCTTGCGGTTATGAGGCCAGAAATCAGTATCGACTTTGAATATTTATCAAACCATAGTCTTTCTAATGAGATATCTCTATGCGCTATTCCTAATTTGTGCAGTTCAGCAAATGGAGTTAGAAGATCGCGGATGAGTCTTATTTTTTGTGAAGGGGTATTACATTCATTGATGTATATATCAAGACGAGTTATTAGCGGAGAATGCTGAAAAACTTCAATACAGTCTTCTTCAATTTCCCCTTCAACAAAAGAATGCTGAGGAGACATAAGGTAATCTTTTTGGACTTGAGGGGCCTCAGCAGCGACATATTCGATGACACGGCGCTCTCTCAAGGCAATTCTTGCTCTTGATATTTGATCCATGCCATAAGGCCCAAGCTGGCAAAAATCCCAGCAACGTAAGAGTGCTTCTAGCTTTGCCTGTTCATGATGTTTGCCACTGTACTCAATATAGAAATTCTTCGGATGCTTAAATATAGCATCATCTGAATCTGGCACTAAAAATCCTTCAACAATTCTATGTCTTGGTTTTATGTATTTTTTGAAAAAGAATTTTTCAAATATTCTTATTTGTCCTTCTTCGTTTGGCCGTTTTAGTTTCTTTTCACTGAAAAGCTGTTCTTCCTGGTCTCGCTTTGGGAGCATGCTATTATAATTATCCGTACTGTCATTAATTTTAAGAAAATCATCAAGGGTAAAAACAACTTTTTTTTCTGACTCTGGAAATGTACCTAATTTTGATGTGCCAGATAAAATAATAGCATAATCTACGTTATAGAAACATCCCCATAAACTCCTTAGTTCTCTATCAAATAATGAGTTTATTCTTTGCGCATGTTTGCGTTTTATATATACAGGTGATGCATATGTCCTCGTTGTTCCATTTGGGAGTGTCTGAGTCCATCGGCGGCCATCTGAATTTATAGTGCCCACCCATTCTTTGATTTCACACAAAAGAAAACGATCATGAGTTATAAGCAGGAGATCGATTTCCATACTACCTTGCCCATCATTCACAAGGAATGATGCATAGCCATGCCAAGTGTTTCGGAAACACTCTCCAATTTTAGTGATGGCTTTGATTTCGGATGCATTCAAGCCATCAGGGCTACGAATTTCTATTTTCATATTTTCTCCAGTTATATTTACTAAAATAAGCTCTATAAAAGTGCACTCATAAACTTATTTCAATAGTACACTGAACATCCCTTGGATGCATAAACTAGTCTCTCAACCTATGTGCCATCTGTCAAGAATTTGAACAGATTTTTCGGAATATCTCCTCTCAAATCTTGCTAAGTATTCGGATTTAGACTATCTCTTCTTGAAGATATTTTATAACTATCAGGCACAATAAATTTATTCTTAGGGAAGGAGATAGAGATGGCACTCGATGATAAGGATATTTTTGCAGCTATTTTCGCAAAGTACAGTAATCAACCTATCGAATATGTCATGGCAGAGTACGAGAAGGCCAAACGTCTCAATATGGAGATCGAAAAAAGGCTCATGGAGCAGGCTGAACCTGTAGCGCCTGTTAAGCCTGTGGCTACTCCGGTCAAGCAGGTGGCACTCATCCCTGAAATCGAGAAGAAGCCTGTTCTTCAGAAGAAGCAGTATACGCAGGCGGATCTGAAGTTCGCTCCTGCTACGGCCATTACGGATAAAAGCATCACCTGTTGCCTTTGCGGTAAGCAAGCTCTGACTTTGACTGCTCGTCACTTGGCCCATCACGAGATCAGCGTAGAGGACTACAAAAAACTTTGTGGCTATGAGCCGACACAAAAACTCATGGCTCGGGAATATCTCGCAAAGATGACGGATAATGCCAGACGTGCCCAGGAAGCCAGAGCTGCGAAGCGTATGGAAAAAGAGGGGCAGGAAGGATAAGTTGCTACTAAAAGAGCCCGACTGGTTATCCCAGCCGGGCTCTTTTAGTGATGGATTAGTTTGCCAGTCTTCTGCCAGCCTTGCATGAAAGATATACCTCTGGGCCGTCAGGGCCTTCTTCGACATAGGTGATTTGGTATGTGGCCTCTACCTTACCACCAGCCGAAAGCGAGCCAAAAAACTCAAGAGTTTTTTCTTTTGGGCAGCTGATAAAAACTTGTGCATAGCTTGGTTTCCGAATGGTAAAGCCGACCATCATGCCTTCTTCCTCCACGAAACCAAGATATTCCCCTTGTGTACTTCGGATTGCCAAAATTTGACTGTCAGAATTTTTATGCTGTTTGATTAAATTGACTGCTTTTTCATACATCGTGTCATAGTAATAGCCATCAGCTTTTGCGCTGCCATACTGGTCTGGAGATAGGGAGTTGTTATGTTGAATGACATACAAGTCTCCTATTCTCAGATAAACAGCTATGGTATAGGCGTCCTCTATGGTGAATCCTTCTTCCTCCATCAATGCTTTCGCGCTACTGTCACGTCCAGACTTCAGCCACTGACGCTGGTCATTCAAGATTTGTTTTTTATAAGCACCGCTAAGTTTATTATAGACTTCTTTCCAAACAGCTGAGAGCTCTTGGTCTGCCTGTTTGAAGTAGGGAACTTGTAATAACTCATTGTATTCATTTTCTGTCAATGCATGCGATTTTGTTGGAAAAACTGTTGTCAAAAGGCAGAAAATCAAAATGGCAAATAGATGTTTCATTGTAACCTCCTTTTGCCTGATAAATAGTAATCATTAATATATCAAGGTTAAAAAAAGGAAGCAAGTCAGCTGACCTGCTTCCTTTTTTATTTATTAAAAGAAAACCTTGATGATGATCACTCCGCCAAGAGCCCCACCAATAACACATCCAACCAATTGAGGTACGATGAACCAGAAAAATTTTTCCTTTAAGATGCTGGCCATGCCACCAGTTGTGATAATGCTGTCGGGTATTGCCAGTTGCCTGATGAAATCGCCAATAAGGGCACCGATGTAGGCTAAGGGGGCAGCAAGGATAAAAATGCCGATGCGACCAAGCATATTGACATGAACAGGGGGACGCATGTGATCTCCCCCAGCATACGCACAAACAAAAGCAAACAGGACAGCAAGAATCGCGTAAAGGGTCTTCATACACTTCTCCTTTGATTGAGGAAAATGAGGTCCAGCAATTTTTGGTAGTGATAATTGCATAAAATGTCAAGAATTGGTTTTTATGCTGTTTTTGAAGCTCGCGCTTTCCCTTATTTTTGTACGCAAAAATGGAGGGATACGTGGCTGGGACGAAAAAGCAGCGACTCGCGGTCATAGTAGGTGCGAACATTACCGCACGACGAAAACTGCTGGGATGGAATCAGGCGGCCTTTGCCGAACGTTTGGGGATGGGAGCAGATTCGCTTTCCAGAATCGAACGTGGCCTTGTCGCTCCTCGCTTTCAACGGTTGGAAGAGATCGCTGAAATCCTGGAATGTTCTGTCGCCGAGCTGTTTATGACCCAGGAAGATCTGGAGAAATACCGGATCAACTTTTCGTCCCCGAAGCAGGAAGAACTGCCGACCGTCACCAGGAGTGAAATCATTTTCCTTGCGGAAAAGATCATCCAGCGTTTGAAATAAATAAATCAAAAAATTTCATATATATATTATCAAAAAGAAACACATGTGGCCTCGGAGGATTCATCTTCCGGGGCTTCTTTTTTTCCGTAGGGAGGTCTCATGCTGGAATATTGTTCTGCTGAAATATCGGAACTGGCCAAGGCTCTTATCGCGGTACAGCGCGAGTTGTTGCCTGCGGCCAGAGATGGCACCAATCCTTTCACCCGAAGCAATTACGCCACGCTCAACTCTGTCATGGAGGCTTGCCGTGATGTCCTTCTCGCACATGGTATCTGGATGACCCAGCTTCCTGTCCCTGCTCCTGTGGAGCTTGGTCCGGGACATATCGGTTTACTGACAAAACTCACACATGCGGAATCCGGTCAGTGGCAAAGCTCCTTGGCAGTCGTTCCTCTGCCAAAAGCTGATCCGCAGGGGATGGGCAGTGCCATCACCTATGCCAGACGGTATGCTCTGACAGCCATGCTGGGCATAATCACAGAGGAGGATGACGATGGAGAAGCCGCAAAAATGCAACCTAAAACATCTGGACGCGTGAAACAGCCTAGAAACGGGGCTCAGGTGCAAAAAGGCTTTCAGGATAGGCGAACACAGGCAGATAAAAATTCAGGCACCTCAAAACGGCAGTATGGACCTTTTGCTGATCTCCCCCAGCTGGATGGCGTGAGCTATCAGATAGTCAACGCACAGGATGGAAGGGAGTGCATCGTGGCGACAGGAGATACCCAGACTCGTAGTGAGATACTTTCGGGAGCGGGTTTTCGTTGGAACGCACAGCGCAAGTTCTGGTGGAAATATGCCGGAACTGCCTAACCTGAAGGAGAGGACATGCCCCCCTCATCTCTTGTACGAGAGAAAGCCCTGCTGGAAGTGATCCGGCAGGGCTTTCTCGTTTCTTCACGTTCCCAGACGCATGCCATGCTTGGAGATCGTACCTCATATGTCGGTATGAGCGATGTAGGCAAGTATCTGGAATGTCCCCGGGCTGCGGTGGCTTCCAGGATTTTCCCTGAGCCGGAAAACCTTGATCGCCTGCTTCCTCTGCAACGTGGTCACTGGTTTGAACAGGGTATCGGGGAAGGATTATCTGCGCTTGGCCTGCGTGTTCTCCCTCAGCTGGAGATCGACTGGATATATAAGGATACACCCATCCGGGCACATCTGGATTTCACCCTGGTATGGGATTCCCCCAGGAAAGGGGTTCGTATTCTGGAGGTAAAAAGTACGGAAAACATTCCTACAGAACCATACTCATCACATCTGATCCAGGTCAAAGGACAAACGAGTCTTCTGGCTGCCTTGTGGCATCAACCTGTTTTCTCCGTGAGGAACGCTTCCGGGGAACAGATATGCCATGCCCGAACCTTTCCGGAGATATGCAAGCTGCAATGGGGACTGATCATACCGGATACTCCAGAGGGAATCGATCTGGAAGGCTGGTTGCTCTACCTATCCATGAAAGACTGTCGGGCATTTGGCCCATTTGTTTCGGAAAAAGGGACTCTGGGAGTTGTAGGCAAAACAGCTGAACAATTCTGGCAGGAGACCTGTTCATGCAGACAACAGCAACGTGAACTGGATGCTATCCGTTATGCCAGGGGATTCCATCTTCTGTGCGCTACCTGCTCATTCAATGAGGGATGTCCCAAATTCCGTCAGGGGGATTTTCAACCGCAATGGGAACCTGCTGTGACCAGACTTGAACAGCTCAAAGAAGAACGTTCCACCCTGGATATCCGTATCAAGGAGATCGAAAGCGCTCTCAAACAGGCGCATCAACTCGCATCCACTACGGATTGGATAAGTACAGGACAGCATCGTTTTCGTCTGGGTATGTCATCTGGTCGACGTACTCTGGATCGCAAGGGGTTGGCACAGGAATTGGCGCATATCTTCCATGAGGAAGGTCTTGATCATATCGATGTGGATGCATTGTTCCAGCGGCATGAGCAGGAAGGAAAGCCTGTTGCCCGTTTGTCCATCACTCCCATCCACTAACCCCCTCATCCTGTAAGGAGACATCATGGGATACTACTCTGAAGTTGGCCTCACCATTTCTGCCGCAGGCTACAAGCAGCTCACTGGAAAACTGACAACGCTGGAAGATTCGGAACTGCGCACAGTTGTCGAAAACCTGTTGGCGCATGCGGATACCCACTACACGAGCAAAGAAGGCGATCAGCTCTGGTTCTGGAACTGGACCAAGTGGTACAGCACGTTTCCCGAGATCAACTGGCTGCAAGTACAGCTCAACGAACTCGATGCCCAGGACTTCTACTTCATTCGGATTGGAGAGGAATTCGATGATGTGGAGACAGACGGTAGCTGGTGCGAGAATCCTTTTGAAATGGAGGTGTCCCGTGGCATCTCCATGAGAGAAGCTATTGAAGCATGATCTGTACACCTTTCCTATTCACCCCAAGATCCCTGGTTTCCCATACGGAGGCCAGGGATCTTTTTTCAAGGAGATGACGATGCAAACCATATCAGACGAATTGAGCCGGCTTCAGGTCATCGAACTGGATGCTGGTCAGATTTTTAGCGGCAATCCTTCCGGTACTCCCATCAAGGGATATGCCACCCCCTCTCTGTATACCCCCAGGTTGGACCCCAATTACCTGTTCCATGAATCCAGCAGGGACATCATCGTCTGGCTGCTTTCCCCGGAGGAACCCCTGTACATCTTTGGTCCTTCCGGTTGTGGGAAAACATCGTGTGTCAAACAACTGGCTGCACGCTTGAACTATCCCCTGTTCGAAGTGACGGGACACGGCAGGCTGGAGTTCGCTGATCTCACAGGACATTTGACCGTGCATGAAGGGAGTATGTCCTACGAATACGGACCACTTGCGCTTGCTATGCGTTACGGAGGCATCTGTCTGGTCAATGAGCTGGATATGGCTTCACCGGAAGTCGCAGCAGGACTGCATGGTATCCTAGACGGTTCTCCTCTGTGTATCCCGGAAAATGGTGGGGAACTCATCATCCCTCATCCTATGTTCCGATTCGTGGCTACAGCCAATACCAATGGCGCAGGGGATGACACCGGTCTTTACCAGGGAACTCAGCGACAGAATCTGGCTTTCACGGATCGATTCATCCTTTGCGAGATGGGTTACCCTGATCCCTCTGTGGAAAAGAAGCTCTTGCGGGATCGCTATCCGACGTTGCCCGTATCCCTGTGTGAAACGATGGTGGACTATGCCAATGAAGTCCGCAGGTTGTTCATGGGAGAGGTGAGTGGAAGCACTCTGAGCGGCAGCATCGAGATCACATTCTCCACGCGCAGTCTTTTGCGCTGGGGCGCTTTGACCTTGCGTTTCCAGCCACTGGCAAAACAGGGAATCCAGCCGATGACATATGCTTTGGACAGAGCTCTTGCCTACAGGGCTTCACGTGAGACCAGAGCCATGCTGCATGAACTGGCTCAACGCATGTTTCCGCATCTGACAGGGAATGGAAGCGATCTGCTCATGGGAGAGGAAGCACTCGGGTTCGTGAAGCTGCATAGCCAGCGGAGTAGTGCTGTTCCCTATCCCCGTATCTTCCTGCGCAAGGAATACGTACTGGATGGGCAAACTCTGACCAAGGATTGGGTAGGCGATGCTGGTGCTGAAGGACTGACCATTACCTGGGGACGTACTGGACAAAGCGGACAGCAGCATTTCGTTCCAGTGGATACCTGCAAAGACAAAAGCCCCATACTGGAACTGACATCCCGAGCCGCCAAAAAGTTGCGTGAAGGGTATGCCCTCATCAAAACCAAAAGCTCCATTTAGGAGGATCATATGACCCAGATCATTTCCGATATCCGCATCCTGGACAATCTGCTGGCTCTGAACCTGGATATCAGTCTCTGGTCAGCTCGGAAAAAAATGACCGTGGAAGACTTCGGTGGCGCTGAACTTCCTCCTGAAGACCTGGCTTCTTTGGGTTCCAAGCGTATCGCCGATCCCAGTTCGTTGAAGATTTTCTCCACCTTGAAAGCCCGTGCTTTCAGTTTTCTGGACAGGCATGGAGTACGTTTCATGTCTGGTTGGGCTATCCCGGAAGAGAAAGCTGGTGCCATCATCCAGGAACTAGTGGCCATCCGAGACGAATTCCTGCGGGAAAAAGAAGCATTCCTGGCGGATTATGATGAATCTGTCAA
>OGZK01000551.1_pt1 | contig 37482 bp, 42 predicted proteins | sample 1576791 | NCBI WGS metagenome assembly OGZK01 (sample SAMEA3541556, study PRJEB24748) | human gut metagenome | biome: human gut; feature: human-associated habitat; material: faeces | place: China | collected 2012
TTTATATTAGATTTTCTTTTTGAACGTAATGAATAGTACATACTTATAAATAATATATCCCATTATGCTTGTAGTAATTCATCTCCAAATACTCTAAACATTATCTAGAAACTAAAAAAGTAAAAAAATATAAAAAATCTCTTTTATAACTCAAAAACTTATGATATAGTATAAGCATAAAATAAAATGTGAAAGGAAAATAAAAAATGAAAACAAAAAGAACAAAAGAACAAATAGAAAAAAAGAAAAAAAGAATAATAAAAACATTTATAACAATAATAGCAATAATATTAATAGGAATTATAGCTTATAACTTAAACGACTATATAATATTAGACAAAAATAAAAATATCAACTTAGTAATAAACAATAAAAATGTAACATCAAACCTAAAAAAAGACATCGTAATAGAAAATGACAACATATACATATCAAAACAAGATTTAGGAAACTTCTTTGACAAATATATATATGAAGACAAAGAAAACAACAACATAGTAACAACATATAACAACAAAATAGCATCAATAAGCCTAGAAAAAAATAAAATAAACATAAACGGATCAAACAAAAACACATATTCACACGCTGAAAACAGAGATGGAACAATATATATACCAATAACAGAACTAGAAGATGTATATGGAATAGAAATTAAATACATAGAAAACTCAAAAGTACTAACAATAGATTCAACATCAAAAGAGCAAAAAAAGGCAATAGTAACAAAAAATGTAGCAGTAAAATCATCAACAAAATTCATATCAAAAACAATAGACAGAGCGAAAAAAGGAAGCTATGTAGTAGTAATTTCAGAGGATAATGGTTATACAAAAGTCAGAACTGAAAATGGAAAAGTTGGATATGTAAAATCAAATAAAATTGCTAATACAGTAGTAGTTAGAGAAGAAATGCAAGAGACAAAACAAATAGAAGGAAAAGTTAACTTAGTCTGGGATTATTATTCAGAAGTTGCATCAGCACCTAACAGGACAGGAGTTACAATGGATGGTGTAAATGTGGTATCACCAGCATTTTTCCATTTGAATTCAAAAGGAGAACTAATTCAAAATATTGGACAAGCAGGAGAGGCATACATGGAATGGGCACATTCAAATGGATATAAAGTATGGCCAATGGTTCAAAATGCTGGAAATGGTATGATAAATGTAACATCAGAAATAATGAATGATTACAATAAAAGACAAAAGTTGATAGATGAGATAGTGGATTATTGTGTAAAATATAAATTAGATGGAATAAATGTGGATTTTGAAAACATGAAACAAGAAGATAAAGATATGTATTCAAGATTCATAATAGAATTAACACCAAGATTAAAAGATATGGGAATGGTTGTATCTGTTGACGTTACAGCACCAGATGGTTCTGAAACATGGTCAATGTGTTTTGATAGACATGTAATTGGAGACGTAGCCGATTACATAGTATTTATGGCATATGACCAATATGGAACATCAAGTGATAAATCAGGAACAACAGCGGGATATGACTGGGTAAATGTAAGTCTTAATAAATTTTTAAAAACAGAAGAAATAAAGAATGATAAAATTATTTTAGCAATTCCGTTATATACAAGATTATGGACAGAAGATAGCTCAGGAAAAGTTGTAAAACAAACTACTGTATCAATGAAAAATGTAGATAAAATAATTCCAAGTGATGTTAAAAAACAATGGAATGACAATTTAAAACAATATTATGTGGAATATAAAGATGGCTCATACACTAAAAAAATGTGGATAGAAGACGAAGAATCTTTAAAAGCGAAAATCAGTCTAATTAATAATAATAATTTAGGAGGAGTAGCTTCTTGGGAAAAAGGTATGGAAATAGATGATTTTTGGACATTTTTAAAAGAAAACCTTGACTTTTAGGAAGTTTAAAAGATATAATGACAAAAAGAAACGTGCGGAGGTATTTTAGACATATGCAAAACAAAAACATATATTATACAACAGAAAAATATGCAAATTTAACAGATGAACAAATAATATCTCAAATAAAAGAAGGAGATGAGCAAGCTCTATCCTTCTTGCTAGATAAATATAAAGATTTAGTAAACTCAAAAGTCGGAAAATACTTTATTATTGGAGCAGAAAGAGAAGATATTATACAAGAGGGAATGATAGGCTTATATAAAGCAATAAAAGGCTTTGATAAATGTAAACAAAATACATTTAAAACATTTGCAAACCTATGTATAGAAAGACAGTTAATAACAGCAATAAAAAGTTCTAATAGACAAAAACATATGCCACTTAATTCGTATTTATCATTAAATACATCTGCATACGAAGATGATGAGGATGGTACAGAATTAATAGAGACTTTTGAAGTTGATACAATAGAAGATCCACTTGAAACAATAACAAAACAAGAATCTTTTGATGAAATACAAAAAGCTGTAAATAAATCTTTGAGTAAATTTGAAAGTCAAGTTTTGGAAAAATATATGCAGGGAGATAGCTATGAAATTATTGCAAAAAGATTAGATACACCTGTGAAATCAGTTGATAATGCAATTCAAAGAATTAGAAAAAAGGCTATTAAAAACTTATTTTAGTGCCTTTCATGCTTGCATAGCTCAGTTGGTAGAGTACTGCTTTGGTAAAGCAGAGGTCACGGGTTCAATTCCCGTTGTAAGCTCCAACGTTAAAATCATAATAATATATACAAAAAAGCTCCTCACTGAGGAGCTTCTTTCAATTTTAGGTATTTGGAAGATGTTTATGTCTATATAATCTTCGCATTAATATTTGATGATTGACATTAAAAAGAACTTGCCTAAGATTAGCCAAATGTTCATCGTCTACATTAACCTTAGATAAACCATCTCGAAGTTTGTCCCGAGCTTCCGTCAATTCTTCCAACGACATACTATCAATGTCAAGTGTGACATTGCCATTCAATACTTTCTGCATCATAATGCATTCCTCCTTTTAGGTCATTTATAACTAAATTATAGCACAATAAGAATAAAAAATCAAAAAATAATTGACTTTTAAACAAAAAGGTATTAAAATAAAAATATAATAAGAAAAACGAGTAAGAGAAAAAGTAAAATAAAGGTTACTAAAAGAGAGAACAAGTCAAGGCTGAAAACTAGTTCAAGAAAACGTATTTGAAAAACTACCTCTTCAAAAGTTTTGGTGAACAAGCCAAACGTGTAAGATACGTTACAATCTAAAAAATTAAGTAAAAATTAGGATGGAACCGTGTAATAAAAAGCACTCCTTATAGCCTCAAAAGCTATAAGAGTGCTTTTTAATATATAGTAGTAAAAAATGTCAATTTTTGGGTAACGATGTTACAAAAAACATCTCCAAAAGGACAAAAGAAGGGAGAAAAATTATGATAAAATTAACATTAAAAGATGGTTCAATAAAAGAAATTGAACAAGGAAGTACAATTTACGAAGTAGCGCAAAAAATAAGTGAAGGATTAGCAAGAGTTGCAACATGCGGAATAGTAAATGGAGAAGTAAAAGACCTAAGATATGAACTACAAGAAGACTGTAATTTAAGTATAGAAACATTTGACAGCAGTATAGAAGGGAAAAAAGCATATTGGCACACAACTTCACACATAATGGCACAAGCAGTACAAAGATTATTTCCAAACGTAAAATTTGCAATAGGACCAAGCATTGAAAATGGATTTTACTATGATTTTGATGTGGAAAAACCATTTACAGATGATGACAAAGCTAAAATAGAAGCAGAAATGAAAAAAATAATTAAAGAAGATATTGAAATAGAAAGATTTTCTTTACCAAAACAAGATGCTTTAAAATTAATGGAAGGACAACCATATAAACAAGAATTAATAAATGATTTAGCAGATGGGGAAGAAATAAGTTTCTACAAACAAGGAGATTTTACAGACCTATGTGCTGGACCACATTTAATGAAAACTGGAAAAGTAAAAGCAGTTAAAATATTATCATCTTCTGGTGCTTATTGGAGAGGCGATGAGCATAACAAAATGTTACAAAGAATTTATGCTATATCATTCCCAAAAGCAAGCCAAGTTGATGAATATATGCAACAATTAGAAGAAGCAAGACAACGTGACCATAGAAAATTAGGAAAAGATTTAGAATTGTTTATGACAAGTCCATTAGTTGGTTCAGGTCTTCCTATGTATTTACCAAATGGTGCAACAGTAAGAAGATTGCTAGAAAGATATATCCAAGACAAAGAAATTGAAATGGGATACCAACACGTATATACTCCATCACTTGCAAATACTGAATTATACAAAGTTTCAGGACACTGGGACCATTACAAAGAAGATATGTTCCCTGTTATGAAAATGGATAATGAGGAAATGGTTTTAAGACCAATGAACTGTCCTCATCATATGTTAATATACAAAAATAAAATGCACTCATATAGAGATTTACCAATTAGAATTGGTGAATTAGCACATGATTTTAGATATGAAGATAGTGGAAGTGTTTGCGGTTTAGAGAGAGTTCGTGAAATGTGTCAAAATGATGCTCACCTTTTTGTTAGACCAGACCAAATTAAAGAAGAAGTTGGAAAAGTTGTGCAATTAATCTTATCAGTTTACAAAGATTTTGGATTTAAAGATTATGAATTTAGATTATCTTTAAGAGATAAAAAAGATACACATAAGTATTTTGATGATGATGAGATGTGGGAAAAAGCAGAAGGTCAATTAAGAGAAATTTTAACAGAATTAGGTATAAATTTCTATGAAGCAGAAGGAGAAGCAGCATTTTATGGGCCAAAACTAGATGTTCAATTAAAATCAGCTGTTGGACATGATGTAACAGTATCAACTTGCCAATTAGACTTCTTATTACCAGAAAGATTTAAGCTAGAATATGTTGGAGAAGACGGAGAAAAACATAGACCTGTCGTAATTCACAGAGCTATTTTAGGAACATTTGATAGATTTATGTGCTTCTTAATTGAAGAAACAAAAGGTGCATTCCCATTATGGCTTTCACCAACACAAGTAAAAATATTACCAATTACAGATGCACAACATGATTATGCAAAATCAATTGAAGAAAAACTTCATAAAGCTGGAATTCGTGTTGTTTTAGATGATAGAAATGAAAAAGTTGGTTATAAAATTCGTGAGGCTCAACTTGAAAAAGTTCCTTATATGTTGGTTGTTGGTGCAAAAGAGGTTGAAGAAAATATAGTTTCAATTCGTTCAAGAGAGAGTGCTGAAAATGAGACTATGAATGTTGATGAATTTGTAGCTAGAATTAAAGATGAAGTTGAAAATAAAAATAAATAATAACTATTATTAAAACTTACTGGCCTAGTAAGTTTTAATTTTATACTTGACATAATTCAGAGAAAATGTTAATATATTAGTGTTTTAACAATTATATAATAAACATGGAGGATAAAACATGAAACGGAACAAAGAAACAGGGATTTTTGAACTAGACAACAACGAAGAAAAATTTGAAGGAGTAGTATGTAAGATAGGAAAAGTGTCGCAAGATGGTTTGTGTACATTTGATTTATTCTTAGGACATTACTGTTCTCAGAAAGAAGGAAAATATGACTTGAAACCAATACTTCAACTTCCGATACTCAGAAGGAATGAAATCGATGCAAGATATATTAAAAGCATTGTGAATTACAGGATGGAAAAGTTAAAAGAATTCCAAATACCAGAAATAGCAGTAATAGAACAATCTGAATAAAAGAGTTTGAAGAACTAAAATCTAAAAATTGTTTCAAAAAATGGAATAGTCAATAGAAAATTTCTAAGACTATTCCATTTTTTTGTTAAATTTTTTATACTGTTGACAAAAATGAAAAAATAAATAATAATATATTATATAAAGAATGGAAGGTAAAAATGAAAAGAACGGGAAAAACAATAAGAAATGCAATAATATTTATATTGCTAATAATATTAACATTTTATATAATATTAAAAGACCAAAACACAGACGAAATATTTGAAATAATAGGAACAGTAAAATTACGATATGTGTTAATAGCAGTAATATGTATGAGCATATATGTAATATGTGAAGCAATAAACATAGGAAGAACACTAAAAGCACTAAATGAAAAAACATCATTTTTCAACAACATAAAATATGCTTTAATAGGATTCTTTTTTAGTGGAATAACACCAGCAGCAAGTGGTGGTCAACCAATGCAAATATACTATATGTATAAAGACAAAATATCAGTAGCAAACTCAACATTAGCATTACTAATAAACCTAAGCAGTATGCAAGTAGTAACAATATCACTAGCACTAATAAGTGTAGTAATAAATCATAACATATTAAATACAGCACTAACATGGTTCTTTGTAATAGGTATAGCACTAAATGCAAGTGCATTATCACTATTATTAATAGCAATATTTTCAAAGAAACTACTAAAAAAACTAATAAATCTAGTAGTAAAAATAATGAAAAAAATAAAAATAAAAAATGTAGAGCAAAAACAAGAAAAAATTGAAGCGGAATTAAGCAAATATCAAGATAGTAGTGACTACATCAAAAACAACAAATTAGTAATATTAAAAACAATAATAACAACATATATAGAATTTTTAGCACTTTACAGTGTATCATATTGGGTATATCGCTCATTTGGACTAAATGAATACAATATTTTCAAAATAACAAGTATACAGGCAGTACTATATGGAACAGTATCAGGAATACCATCACCAGGAGCAGTAGGAGTAACAGAAGGAGGTTTTATAGAAATATTCAAAACTATATTCCCACAAAATATAATAAACAGTGCTATGATACTAAATAGAGGAATAAACTTCTATTTACTTATAATAGTAAGTGCAATTATTACAATGATAAATGCAATAAAATGCCAAAAAATGGAAGAAAAAAATACTGAAAATAATGATGAAAAAAGTTGAAAAAAATTAAAAAATAATATATAATATTGAAGATTTTAAAAATAGGGGAAAAATAATGAATATACTTTTATGTGGAAATGAAAAAGTTTTTGATGGAGCACTAACAGAACTAATATCAATAACAAATAAAACAAAATCAAATATAACATGTTATATATTCACAATGGATTTATCAAGGATAAAGCCAGAATATACATCTATAAAAGATGAACAAATTGAATATCTTGACAAAGTTATAAAAACTAAAAATCCAGAAAATGAGGTAATCAAAGTAGATGTAACAGAAATATATGAAAAAGAATTTGGTCACTGTAAAAATGAAGATGCCTACTGTACACCATATACTTTATTAAGATTACTAGCAGACCTAGTTCCAAACATGCCAGAAAAACTACTATACCTTGATATAGATATGATGGTAAATGGAGACATATCAGAGTTATATGACACAGACATAACAGAATATGAATATGCAGCAGTAAAAGAAAAATACGGTTCAATATTTATATGGCCAGACTATATAAATGCAGGAATGCTTTTATTAAATATGAAAAAAATAAAAGAAACAGGTCTATTAGAAAAAGCAAGAAATTTGATAAAAAACAAAAAACTAATATTTGCAGACCAAAGTGCAATATATTATTCAACCACATCAAAAAAATTATTACCAAGAATATATAATGAACAATCAAAATTCAATAAAAAAGACACAGTAATATGTCATTTTTGCAAAAGACTATTGTGGAAACCATATCCACACACAGAAAACTACAAACAATGGCAAATAGAGGAAGTACATAATATCTTAAAATGTCATGCATTTGATAAAGATTTAGAAGAGTATATACAATTAAAAAAGAAATATGAACAAAAAGAAGGGGAAAAAATAAATGAATAAAGAAATACCAGTATTTTTTGCAGTTGATAATGGATATATTCCTTTTTTAGGAGTAGCACTAAAATCATTGATAGACAATACATCTAATGAAAATAAATATGCAATAAAAATACTATACACAAGCGTAACAGAAGAAAATAAAGAAAAAATAAAAAAATATGAAAAAGAAAATATTAGTATAGAATTTGTTGATTTAAACAAACAATTAAATGAAATAAAAGAAAAATTATACACACGTAATTATTATTCAAATACAACATATTATAGATTATTTTTGCCAGAGTTATATCCTCAATATGATAGAGCAGTATATATAGACAGTGATACAGTATGTTTAGCAGATATTGCAGAATTATACAATGTAGATATGGGAGATAATTTAATAGCAGCAGTACCAGATGGAGCGGTTCAAAGTATTGAAATATTCCAAGACTATGTTGAAAGAGTAGTTGGAGTTGCAGATTATAATAATTATTTTAATGCTGGCGTTATTGTAATGAATTTAAAAGAATTAAGAAAATATAAATTTAAAGAAAAATTTGTATACTTATTAGAAAAAAACAGATTTGAAGTTGCACAAGACCAAGATTATCTAAATAGACTTTGCAAAGGTAGAGTGAAAATATTAGATTATGAATGGAACAGAATGCCAGTTATGGGAAAAAGAGATGGAACAATAAAAATTATACATTATAACTTGGGCTCTAAACCTTGGTATTTTGATGATATTTTATATCAAGAATATTTCTGGGAATATGCTGAGAAAACAGAATTTTATGATGAAATAAAAGAAATTGGAGCAAAATATACAGACGAGGACAAAGAAAAAGACGATGCTAATAGTGCAAAACTTATTGAATTAGCACAAAAAGAAACAGATTGTGTAGGAGATGACAGAATAAATAAAAATGCTCCAACAAAAAAGAGGAGAATATTAGTTAATATGTGGAAAAATAGGCAAGGAGAAAATCAAGAACCAGTAGAAAAATCTCAATATAGACAAGAAGTGTTAGAAAAAATAGCAGAACTTGAAAGAGAGGGAAAATTTGATATTGATGCAGAAAATGATCCACCAACAATAGTATTAACTCCTGAAAACGTTGATTATTTGAGAAGAAAAATGTCAAGTAAACTAAAAAGAATATTTGCCAATAAAGTTGGAGAAAGATTCTTAAATAATTTACTTAAAGACAATAAACTAATAATTAAAGATGTAAAAGGAATGGAAAACTTAAATAAAGTATCAACAGGGGCAATAGTAACATGTAATCACTTCAACCCATTTGACTGCTTTACAATAGAAAAAGTATTCAGAATGTCAGGAAAAATAGAAGAAAAGAGACTATATAAAGTAATTAGAGAAGGAAACTACACAAACTTCCCTGGACTATATGGATTCTTTTTCAGAAACTGTGATACATTACCATTAAGCTCAAATAAGAGAACAATGGTAGAATTTATGAAAGCAGTAGATACTTTATTACAAAAAGGAGATTTTATATTAATTTATCCAGAACAAAGTATGTGGTGGAATTATAGAAAACCAAAGCCACTAAAACATGGAGCATTTAAAATGGCTGTTAGAAATAATGTACCAGTTATACCAATATTTATTACAATGGAAGATAGTGATAAAATAGATGGTGAAGGATATCCAATCCAAGAATATACTGTAAATATAGCAGAACCAATATATCCAGATGAAAATTTGTCATCAAGAGAAAATATGGAAATGATGCTAAATAAAAACTTTGAAGTATGGAAACAAATATATGAAGACTTCTATGGAATTCCACTAGAATACACAATAGAAATAGACAAAGAAAATGTAAATGTTTAAGAAAAAGGTTGGAAAATTTAGGTTTTCCAACCAATTTTAAATTTTAAGTAAAATAACCATAAAGCTTTAAAAAATATAATCAACATATTTTTATAAAATTGAATTTGAGAAAGGAATGTTAGTTAAGAAATGAACAAACAAGAAATAATTTATTATAGTGACGAATTAAATGACGAATTTTCAGGAGCGGAAATAACACCTAGAAAAATAGACGAAAACTATAAATATATTCATAAAAATATTATATGGAATACAATAGCATTTCTTTTGCAAAACATACTTAGTGTACCAATAAAATACTTGTATGCAAAAATGAAATTAAAAATAAAATATGTAGGAAAAGAAAAGTATAAACCATACAAAAAACAAGGATATTTTATTTATGGAAATCATACACAGATATTTGCAGATACATTTATAACAAGTAATGGAAATTATCCACATAAAAATTATTTTATTGTGAATCCTGAAAATGTATCTATGAAATATTTAGGTAATGTAGTAGAAATGTTAGGAGCAATTCCAATACCTGGTAATAAAGAAGCAATGAAGAATTTTCTTGATGTAATAAAATTAAGAATAAAACAGGGAAATAGTATTACAATTTTTCCAGAGGCACATATTTGGCCATATTATACAAAAATAAGACCATTTAAAAATGTTTCTTTTAAATATCCAGTTCAGCTAGATGTGCCGGCTTTTTGCGTTACTAATACATATCAAAGCTGTGGCAAAAATAATGATAAAGTCCGTTTAGTTTCATACATAGATGGTCCTTTTTTTCCAGATGAAGAGTGTAATACAATGAAGGAAAAACAACAGAATTTACGAGATAAGGTCTATAATCAAATGGTAGAGAGAAGCAAAATGAGCAATGTAGAAGTTATTAAGTATGTAAAAAAATAGTAAATTAATAAAAATGATTAATTAATGCAAAAGAGTAATGATATAAAATATATAAAAATTCAAACCTCTCCCATCTAAAAAGAGTTACGAAAAATAAATTTTTCGACTCTTTTTGACGGTCCCCACGACGGTTTGTTTTTTCTATATTTTAATATCAGTACTCTTTTTATAATAAATTAAATATATTTTAGCATTTATTAAAAAATTATTTATTTTTAGAAATTTTCTTATAATATTTACAGAAATCTTTTACACTGCATAAATCACATTTTGGTTTTCTAGCAATACAAGTATTCCTACCATGCCAAACAAATAAATGATTAATATCTTTCAAATATTCATTTGGAAAAATTTTAAGCAAATCTTGTTCAATCTTAACAGGGTCAGATTCATCAGAAAGACCAATCAAATTAGAAACTCTTTTAGCATGAGTATCAACAGCGATACCTTGTGGCTTGTTAAATGCTTCTAACATAACGACATTAGCAGATTTTCTACCAACACCCGCTAAACTTTGTAAGTCATTCATATTATCAGGAACAACACCATCAAAATTTTCTAAAACTTGTTTTGCACAAAGTTTAATATTTTTAGCTTTATTTTTATAAAATCCACAAGGATGGATAATCTCTTCTAATTCTTTAATATCAATATCTGCAAAATCCTGAATAGTTTTACATCTTTTAAAAAGAGTAGGAGTAGTTTTGTTAACTCTTTCATCAGTACATTGTGCAGAAAGCATTACAGCTACAACCATTTGAAAAGGAGTTTCAAAGTCTAAGCTACATGTAGCATCTGGATATGTTTCTTTTAATATTTCTACAAATTTTATAACATCAGTTTTCTTCATAAATTAAAATCCTTTCTATTAGATTATAAATATATTATAATTGGAAAATTAGAAAAAATCAATATACATAATATGGAACAATAAAAATAAAAAAATAATATAATATATAAAAACTAGGAGGTAATAATATGTTTTGTGCTTTGAAAAAAACAATAGGTGTTGTATTAATAGGAATAGGACTTGGTATTTTATTAGTATTGTTACTTCCACTTACAGGTTGGCTATTCATAATAGGTGTTGCACTTGCTTGTGTTGGCTTGATGTGGCTTGCCTGTTGAATAAAGGAGGGAGTTACATATGACGATTGTTGTTAAAAAAGTTCCAAAATGTTTGCGAGGATTTGTAAAATTTATTTTTGGAATCAAAGATTAAAATGAAATATGAAAAACAAAAAAAGAGCGTTCTATTATGCTCTTTTAATTTTTCCATCTTTTAAACATTTTGCACAAACGTGAATTCTTTTTGTTTCACCGTTTTCTAATATAGCTTTAACACTTCTTAAATTTGGTTTCCAAGTTCTTGGACTTCTTTTACTTATATGTGAACGAGTTATGCTAAGCTTATTTCCATTACTTTGTGATTTACCACAAACTGCACATTTAGCCATTATCTTTGCACCTCCTAATTTTTTTATTAAATTGACTGTTAATAAGTTTATCATAAAAAAATAAAAAAAACAAGTATTTTTTGAAAATTATCAAAAAAACCTTGCAAAATAGCAAAAATATGGTATAATATAAAAGCTAATAATTGTATAAATGTTGCAGTATGAGCATTGCAACACAAAATATACATAAAAATTTTATAAATAAATTGCAAGAACAAAAAGGAAAGGATTGAATAAACAATGAAATGTAAAGTAGAAAAAACAGAAAATGCAAATGAAGTAAAATTAGAATTAACAATAGAAGCTCAAAAATTTGAAGAAGGAATAAAAAAAGTATATTTCCAAAGTGCAAAATACTTTAATATACCAGGATTCAGAAAAGGAAAAGCTCCAATGAACATAGTAGAAAAATATTATGGAAAAGAAATATTCTATGAAGATGCATTTAATGAAGTAGTACCAGATGAATTAGAAGAAGCATTAAAAGAAAATAATATAGAAGTAGTAAGCAAAGCAGATATAGATGTAAAACAAATAGAAAAAGGAAAAGACTTAATATTCACAGCAGTATTCCAAACAAAGCCAGAAGCAGAACTTGGAAAATATAAAGGTATAGAAATACCAAAAATAGAGTATACTGTATCAGATGAAGATATTAATCATGAATTAGGACATATGCAAGAACATAATTCAAGATTAATATCAATCGAAGATAGACCAGTAGAAAAAGGTGATATTGCAGTAATAGACTTCGAAGGTTTTGTGGATGGAGTAGCATTCGAAGGTGGAAAAGCAGAAGGTCATGAATTAGAAATAGGAAGCAACACATTTATCCCTGGATTCGAAGACCAAATAATTGGAATGAAAATAGATGAAGAAAGAGACATAAATGTAAAATTTCCAGAAGAATACTTCTCAAAAGACCTAGCTGGAAAAGATGCAACATTCAAAGTAAAAGTACATGAAATCAAAAAGAAAGAATTACCAGAATTAGATGACGAATTTGCAAAAGATGTAAGCGAATTCGATACATTAGACGAATTAAAGAAAAGCATCAAAGACAGATTAGAAAAAGACAATGAACAAAAACAAAAATATGAAACAGAAGATGCTGTTATAAAAGCAGTTTGTGAAAATGTAAAAGTTGATATTCCATCAGGAATGATAGAAACAGAAACAGAAGATATGTTAAGAAATATAGAAACAAGACTTTCTTATCAAGGATTAAAACTTGAACAATATCTTCAAATGATGGGAAAAACAGCAGAAGAAGTTAAAAAAGAATATGAACCTCAAGCAATAGAAGCTATAAAATCAAGATTAATGTTAGAAGCAGTAATAAAAGCAGAAAAAATTGAAGCAACAGAAGACGAAATAGTAGAAAAAATGAAAGAAATGGCTAAAAGCTATGGAAAATCAGATGATAAAGAATTCATGGAAAACGAAAATGTAAGAAAATACATAAAGAGTGGAATTGAATCTGAAAAAGCATTAGAATTTTTAGTTAAAAACGCAAAAATGAAAAAATAAATAACAAAAGATTGGGGTGGAAAGAAGAAAATATTTTCATAACCAATCTTTTTGCGTTAATATTTATAAATTTTTTATTATCAAAATTAAAAAATGTAAATAAGAAAAAATAAGGAGGAAAAATATGTTAGAAAAAGATAGTTTAGTACCTTATGTAGTTGAACAAACAAGCAAAGGAGAAAGATCATACGATATATTTTCAAGATTATTAAAAGACAGAATTATATTCTTAGGAGAAGATGTAAATCCAACATCAGCAAGTTTAGTAATAGCACAATTACTATTCCTAGAATCAGAAGACCCAGACAAAGAAATATTCTTATATATAAACTCACCAGGAGGATCAATAACAGATGGAATGGGAATTGTAGACACAATGAACTACATTAAATGTCCAGTAACAACAATATGTGTAGGATTAGCTGCAAGCTTTGGAGCAGTTCTTTTAGCAAACGGAGAAAAAGGAAAAAGATTTGCAACACCAAACTCAGAAATATTAATACATCAACCATTAATAGGAGGTCAAGGTGGAGGAATTTCAGGGCAAGCAACTGAAATTAAAATTCATGCAGACCATATGATAAGAACAAGAGAAAAATTAAATAAACTATTAAGTGAAAAAACAGGTCAACCAATTGAACAAATTGAAAAAGATACAGAGAGAGACCACTATATGTCAGCACAAGAAGCATTAGAATATGGCTTAATTGATGGTATTATGGATAAAAGAATGTAAAAATAATTGCCATTTGGCATAATATAAAGATAGTAAAAATGGAGGAAAGATATGGCTAAAAATGATATACCAAAAAATGTAAGATGTTCATTTTGTGGCAAATCACAAGAAAGTGTAAGAAAAATTGTTGCAGGGCCAGGAGTATACATTTGTGATGAATGTGTAGATTTATGTACAAGTATAATAGACGCTGAATGTTATGAAGATGATGAAGTAGGATATACATTAAATGAACTAGACAAAATACCTAGTCCAAAAGAAATCAAAAAAATATTAGATGACTATGTAATAGGTCAAGAAGAAGCTAAAAAAACACTATCAGTAGCTGTTTATAATCATTATAAAAGAATTGCTCATGAAGAAAGCGAGAAAAAAGATGATGTAGAAATACAAAAAAGTAATATATTGCTTTTAGGACCAACAGGATGTGGAAAAACATTACTTGCTAGAACACTTGCAAAAATATTGAATGTACCATTTGCAATAGCTGATGCTACAACACTTACAGAAGCTGGATATGTTGGAGAAGACGTAGAAAATATCTTATTAAAACTTATTCAAGCAGCAGATGGAGATATCCAAAAAGCTGAAAAAGGTATAGTTTATATAGATGAAATTGATAAAATAACAAGAAAATCTGAAAATTTATCAATTACAAGAGATGTTAGTGGTGAAGGTGTACAACAAGCATTATTAAAAATAGTTGAAGGTACAATAGCATCAGTTCCACCACAAGGAGGAAGAAAACATCCAAATCAAGAGATGTTACAAATAAACACAGAAAATATCTTATTCATTTGCGGTGGAGCTTTTGAAGGATTAGAAAATATAATAAAAGATAGAACAGGTAAAAAGAGCATAGGATTTGGAACAAAAATTGAAAGCTCAAAAGAAATTAATAAATATGAAATATTCCAAGAAATGTTACCAGAAGATTTATTAAAATATGGTCTTATTCCTGAATTTATAGGAAGATTGCCAATTATAGCAACTTTAAAAGATTTAGACAAAGAAGCTTTAATAAAAATTGCAACAGAGCCTAAAAATGCATTGGTAAAACAATATCAAAAATTACTAGAAATGGATGATGTTGAACTTGAATTCAATCAAGATGCATTAGAAGCAATTGTTGATAAAGCGATTGAAAGAAAAACTGGTGCAAGAGGTCTTCGTTCAATTATTGAGGAAATTATGAGAGATATTATGTTCGATGTTCCATCAGAACCTAATATAGCAAAATGTATAATAACCAAGGAAACTGTTTTGGATAAAAAGGCACCTGAACTTATTATAAAAGAAAAAACAGAGGAAGAACAATCATCAAAAATAAAAAAGAATAGACATGTTCCTCAAAATAGTAAAGAAACAGCATAAATAGTACAAAAAAAGGTAGATAATAATCTACCTTTTGTTTTTGCGAGAGAATTATAATTCAATTCTCTTTTGGATATTTACAAATAACCTCTCAAAGGAGAATTATTCATAAATCCGATTACCAACAACTTTTAAATTTTGGTAATTTGCTCTACTATCATTAGGCAATGAGTCAACTGTAACTAAAAAAACATTAAGTGCAAACATTGCTTGATAAGCAGATGAAAATACAGTATTTAAAAGAAATTCTTTTGTCATAATGGTCATCCTCCCTTCTATCATGAATTTACATCTATGTAGTAAATATAGTTTAGAACTTTGAAAGTAAAAAGTCTGTCGAAATTATGAAATTATTTAAAACTTTAAAGAATTGAACCTAATACTAAAATTCCTAAATTATCATTATATATTTCATCAAATTGTTTAATAGGCAAAGGACTTTCACCAATACCTGCCTCAACAGTAAAACTGGGTCTATTATAATCCTGAATAAACCAATCTTTAAAACCGGCAAAACTAGAATTATAAGGAACTCCTGTCAAAAGATATCCACTAGACTTAGCAAATTTTGTCCCAATTTCGTACCCTTGTGGTGGGTTAATATTTTGAAAATTCCAATAAATTTCCTTCCCCTGGGTATGAAACGCAATAATAAGTCTAAAATTGTGCATAAGAGTAAAATTATAAATAGCAAGAGACTCTGGCTCGGTTAAAGGACCGATAGCCAACAAAATCACGAGGAGCTGGTTCATCAAAACCTTGTGCATATTTTATTTCTTTTGCATTTTTCCATCCCGCTGGAAATTGCAAATTTAAATCAGTTCCGAAGTATATTTGCTTTCCAGCCGACTAGGAAAAGAAATATTAGAGAAATTTTTAGCAATACTTTGAACTCTAATAAATGCAGAAGAGCTCCTAGGCAAATTCCCGGTAACCAAATCGACTCCGTCAGGATTAACCATAGGCATAATGTAAATAGAAACAGAATTAAATAAATTATCAATAGAATAACCATAAAGTTTAGAATTATTAGTATAGGAAATACAATAATCTTCAACAAATTTCATAAGTAAAGTACTAGTAATCCATTCGTTTGCATGAATTGAACCAGAATAAAAAACTTCCCTTGAACCTTTACCGCAATCTAATAACGTAAATATTTTTACCGAGTACACTTTTACTAACAGTTTGAATATTCAAAAATGGGTACATTTGATTTAAGATATTTATATTTTGTACTAATAAAGTGTAATTATAATTAACATTAGTTGGAACAATAGACATATTTATCACCTAAATTATAGTATGTTTTTTTCAAAAAAAGTTGCTAATTATAAATGTATATAGTATAATAAAAAAGTAATATGGGGATGTAAAGGTTTCGACATATTGCCAGAAAAATAGATAGCAAGTAGTGGATTCTCGTTGGCCACTTAAAAAAACGGGAAATTAAAAATAAACGCTAACAATGAAGAATTAGCTTACGCTGCCTAGTTTGCGGCGTCATCTAAACTGAATAGCCTACTGATTTAGTAAGGGTGTTATAACAAAGTAGGAAACAAAGCCATTTTTGTTTTAGAAATGGTGGGTATTTTATAAAACTATATTTTTAATTAGGGTGTTTATCCTCGAATTGAAAATGAATATAAATGATAAAATAAACTTGTAGAGGTCTATTTGGAAAGTATTATGGACAGGAGTTCGACTCTCCTCATCTCCACCAAAAGGAGTGTTGTAAGCTGAAAAACAAGGAAATCTTAATTAATATAGATTTCCTTGCTTTTTATTTATAAAATTTTAATTTGGTTGACTTTTAATTAAATTATAGAAAAAACTCTTGACAGCATAGTAAAATAATGGTAAAATTAATAACTGTAATCCGCTTAGTCAAGGTACATAAAAACTAATCAAATTTAGTTACCTTAAAAATCTCATAAAATATAAAAATTTTATGATGAGTAGAGCAAAGGATTAGCGAGTATACAAATAAGGGAGGTGCATTTTAAATGTACGCAGTAATTGAAAGTTGTGGAAAACAATACAAAGTAGCAGAAGGAGATGTAGTATTCTTCGAAAAATTAGACGCTGAAGAAGGAAAAAAAGTTACATTTGACAAAGTAATCCTAGTATCAGACGAAGGAAAAGTAGAAGTAGGAAATCCTTATGTAAAAAGTATGAAAGTTGAAGGAAAAGTTGTTTCACACGGTAAAGGTAAAAAAATCATTGTTTTCAAAATGAAAGCTAAAAAGAATTACAGAAGAAAACAAGGACATAGACAACCATACACAAAAGTTGAAATAACAGCAATCAAATCAACAGCAAGAAAAACAGCAGCAAAAGCTGAAGAAAAAGTAGAAGCTTAGTTCTACATATTAATTAAAAAAGATTTTAATTAAGAGAAATATATAAAATTATCATGAACGAAATGAAGGGAGTGAGATAAATGGCTCATAAAAAAGGTCAAGGTAGTTCACACAACGGACGTGAGAGTGAATCTAAACGTCTTGGAGTAAAAAGAGCAGATGGACAATTTGTTTTAGCTGGAAATATTTTAGTTAGACAAAGAGGAACAAGAGTATATCCAGGAGTTAACGTTAAAAAAGGTAGTGACGACACACTATATGCAGTAGTAGACGGAACTGTAAAATTTGAAAGAAAAGGTAGAGACAAAAAACAAGTAAGTGTTTACCCAGTAGAAGCATAATTTTAAAAAATTTGGTTACAAAAAGTAATCAAATTTTTTTTTGAAAAAAAGAGAAAAACCATTTACTTTTTAATAATTTTTGTATAAAATATATTAAATTGAAAAAAATGTAAAAAACAAAAGAAAACTGTCAAAGAAAGGAAGCAACGTTAATGAAAATTTTAATGTTAACATGGGAATATCCACCAAGAGTAGTAGGTGGAATATCAAGAGTAGTATATGATTTATCAAGAACACTATTAAAAGATGGTCATGAAGTAACAGTCGTTACATATAAAGAAGGAGATGCACCAGAATTTGAAGATGATAAAGGAGTAAAAGTATATAGAGTAGACAACTATATGATAAATCCAAACAACTTCATAGACTGGATAATGCAATTAAATTTTAACCTTATAGCAAAAGCAAACGAAATAATATCAAAAGAAGGAAAATTTGATGTAATACATGCACATGACTGGCTTGTAGCATATGCAGCAAAAACATTAAAAAATTCATATAATATACCAATAGTATCAACAATACATGCAACAGAAGCAGGAAGAAATAGCGGAATCCATGATGAAACACAAAGATACATAAATGACACAGAATGGATGTTAACATATGAATCATCAGAAGTAATTGTAAACAGCAATTACATGAAAAATGAATTACAAAGACTATTTGGATTACCATATGATAAAATAAATGTAATACCAAATGGTGTAAACATGAACTTGTTCAATGGAATAGAAAGAGACTATAATTTTAGAAGAAAATTTGCAATGGATAATGAAAAAATAATATTATTCATGGGAAGACTAGTATATGAAAAAGGAATACAATATCTAATTTCAGCAATGCCAAAAATATTAGAAGGATATCATGATGCAAAACTTGTAATATGCGGAAAAGGCGGAATGATAGATGAATTAAAAGAACAAGTAAATGCAATGGGAATATCAGAAAAAGTATACTTTGCAGGATATATGGCAGGAAAAGATGTACAAAAAATGTATAAAGCAGCAGATATAGCGGTATTTCCAAGTACATATGAACCATTTGGAATAGTGGCACTAGAAGCAATGCTTTCAGAAAATCCAATAGTAGTATCAGACATTGGAGGACTAAATGAAATAGTACAACATAAAGAAAATGGAATGAAAACATATTGTGGAAATCCAAATTCCATTGCGGATGCAATACTAGAATTGTTATATGATCATAAATTATGTGCAGAAATAACTAAAAAAGCAAAAAACAAAGTTAGAAATGAATATAATTGGAGCAAAATATCACAAGATACACACTTTGCATATCAAAAAGCAATATGTCAATCAATGGCAGAAAAACAAAAAAGAGAACTAGAACAAGAAAGAGCGAAGAAAACAAAGAAAGCGAAAAATACAGAAAAAGAAATTACAAATTTATTAGACTTCAAGAAAAGACATGCATATGCATAATATTTTTTATAAAACAAAAAACTGGTTGAGAGCTAATTTTATCTCAACCAGTTTTTAATAAGTATGTTATAATAAAAAATAATAAAAATTTTTAAAAATTCTACAAATTTAGCACAAAAATGGTGTATAATATAAACATCTAAAAAAATAACCAATATCCAAAAAAGATATGTTCCCAAAAGGACAAATGAAGTGAAAGGAAATATAAAAATGGAAGAAGAATTTAAATCAGGATTTGTAACAATAATAGGAAGAACAAATGTAGGAAAATCAACACTTATAAACTTATTAGTAGGAGAAAAAGTAGCTGCAATAGCAAATAAAGTTCAAACAACAAGAACTGCAATAAAAGGAATAGTAAACAGAGAAAACTCACAAATCGTGTTTACAGACACACCAGGGATACATAAGCCAAAACATAAATTAAATGAAACAATGGTTGAAACATCATTTGCAACAATACCAGATTCAGATATTGTATTATTTCTAATTGAGGCAACAAGCGAAGATATAGGCAGAGGAGATAGAATAATATTAGATAAAATTAAAGAATCTAAAAGAAAGACAATATTAATAATAAATAAAATTGATTTAGTAAAAAGAGATAAATTACTAAATTTGATAGATATATATAGCAAAGAATACAATTTTACAGCAGTTATACCAATCTCTGCATATCAAGAAAAATATAGAGATATTATTTTAGATGAAATAGAAAAGAACTTAAAACCAGGACCTGCATATTATGATATAGAGGAATATACAGATCAAACTCTAAGACAATTAGCAGAGGAAACTATAAGAGAAAAAGCATTGAAATTATTGCAAGATGAAGTTCCACATGGAATTTATGTTGAAGTCGAAAAAATGAATTTAAGACAAAACAAACAAGGTGAAGATATATATGATATTGAAGCAACAATTTATTGCCTAAGAGAATCTCATAAAGGAATAATTATAGGAAAAAATGGTGATATGCTAAAAAGAATAGGAAGAGCCGCAAGAATTGATATGGAGCAAAATTTTGGACTTAAAGTTAACTTAAAAACATGGGTAAAAGTTAAAAATGATTGGCTAGATAATGATTCAATAGTTAGCAAATTTAAACTAAAATAATAAGTTAAATATATAGGATTTATTGAAATATCATTATGAAAAAATGATATTAGTATAAATTTTACAAAAATGCAAAAGATAAATTAAAGGAAAACCTTTAAGAATGGAGATGAAGCACATGATTAAAAAAATAGCATGGGATGCATTCAAAAATACAGGAGATATTAATACATTTTTAGAATATAAGCAAATTCAAGAGGCTGAAAAAGGAATTCAAGAAATACAAGAAATACAAAAAATAACGAACATGAATGTACAAAATACAGAAAATATAAATAATCAAAACATACAATTATAAAAAGGGGGTTAAGTTAAAATATATAAATTATAAGTATAATAGAACTAATAGTATTGTACAAAAATAATATTTTAACTTAAAGTAACAGATGGCAAATGTAAAAGTAAATGGAATAGTAATTGCAGAAAATAATATGGGGGATTATGACAAAATGCTTACAATATTGACACCAAATTATGGAAAAATATCCTGTGTAGCCAAAGGAGCACGAAGACCACAAAGTGCTCTTTTGGCAGGTACTCAATTATTTTGCTTTGGTGAATATATGATGTATAAAGGAACAAATACATATCACATAAACTCATGTGAAACAATAGAAATTTTTTATAATTTACGAACAGATTTAGACAAGCTCAAATATGCAATACATATAAATAAAATAATTCAAGATATAACGGAAGAGAATGAAAACTGTTATAAAATTTTACAATTATTTTTAAATACACTTTATACAATATCGGAAACTGATAAAGATAAAGATTTTATATTAAGTGTATTTAAATTGAGATTGTTATGTATTTTGGGATTTATGCCAAGAGTCACAAAATGTGTAAGTTGCAAAGATGAAAATGAATTAACTAAATTTTCGATAAGAGATAATGGATTTAAATGTGAAGCTTGTGGTAAGCAGGACAAGTCTTCATTAGAAATGAGTGAAAGCACAAAAAGTGCTATTTTATATACAATTTCAGCACCTCCTAAAAAATTGTATTCATTTAGCTTAAAAGATGATAGTTTACGAGAATTTGAACTAATTAGTAAAATATATTTTAATGAAAAATTAGAAAAAGAGTACAAATTAGAAGAATTATTTTAAAACATATGTATATTGAAATACTTTATGATTTTCTGAATATAACAATGTGTTGCCTTAAATGGTTACAGTGGGGTGATAATTTTTTAATCAAAAACACTTGCAAAAAATAAAAAGAACTTATATAATGAAGGTAGGCAAAAGTAAAAAAGAAGGGAGCGATTTTTATGAAAATAAAAATTATAGGAAAAGAACTAAAGATAACAGAAGCAATAAACGATTATGTTGAAAAAAAATTAGACAGAATCGACAAATATTTTGAAGATGCCGAAGCAGATGTTACTTTAAAAACAGAAAAAAATGAACAAACAGCAGAAATCTGCATAATAGCAAATGGAGAAAAATACAGAGCTGTTACAGAAGACAAAGACATGTATGCCTCTATTGATAAAGATATAGACATACTAGAAGGACAAATTAGAAAAGCAAAAACAAAAAAAGAAAAAATGATGAAAGATGCAAGCATCAAAAACATGGAAGTTGCAACAGATCATGTTGCTGAAATATCAAATGAAATAATAAAAACATCTTATTATGAAATTAAACCAATAACACCAGAAGATGCTGTATTAGAATTACAAGCACATCCAACACATAATTTCTTAGCTTTTATAAATGTAGAAACAGGAAAAGTAAATGTTATACATAAATTAAAAGATGGGAAAAATTACGGATTAGTAGAACCAGAAGCATAATTAGCACATTACTAAGCGTAATAAAAAGGTGATTAATTATGAAATTAAAAAAAAGAATACGCGAACAAAAAGGTTCAATAACTTTATTTGTTCTAACAAGTATGATATTTTTTACTATTGTAGTTGCAGCTTTATATGTAAATACAAATTATAAAGCACAAGCACAACAAAGAGAAATAGAAAAAATACAACAAACATATGAAAAAGATGATATAAATGAAATATATCAAGAATATAAAAAATAAAAAAGGCAGGAAATCATATCCTGCCTTTTTCTATTTTATAAGTAATCTATAAAAACTATAAAAGCAAAATATAACTTTCTACCTTCAATCATTAAGAAAAAATTTCTGTCAGTCTATCAAAAAATGATACTATTTAAAAACAAAACTATTTCATTCCGTTTTCAACTTGTTGAATCATTTTTTTAACCATGTTACCACCTATTCTACCAGCATCTCTAGCAGATATATCACCGTTGTATCCGTCTTTTAAATTAACACCAACTTCACTAGCAACTTCATATTTGAATTTATCTAAAGCTGTCATAGCTTCTGGAACTAATTTTTTATTTGAATTGTTTGCCATTTGAATTCACCTCCTGCAAATCTACATTTTCTAGAAAAAAACATTTGCTTTTTCTAATACTATCATTTGCAAATTTGAAAAAAATAAACAGGAAATTTTTGCTACTATTTTTGTGATTTGATATTTTTATAAATTTTATAACATATTATTTCAAAGTTAACGTTAAGTAAAAAACATATAGGTCAACAACGCCGCCAAAAAAAGTATTACCAACTGGTAACATCTTTAAAATAAAATTTAATAAAAAAACAACATAAAAAATTGAAAAAAAAGTCATTTTATGATATAACACGAAAGAACAATATATAAAATAAAAGCAAAAGAAAAATAAGGAGGAAATATGTATAAAATAGTAGCAGTAGATTTAGACGGAACAATGCTAAATAAATATGGAATAGTAACAGAAGAAACAAAACAAACAATAAAACAAACAATAGAAAAAGGAACAGATGTAATAATAGCATCAGGAAGACCGATAGACTCAATAAAAACAATAGCAAAAGAAATTGGTTCAAATAATTATTTTATTGCAGGAAATGGTTCTTTAATATATGATATCAAAAATGACAAAATAATATACGAAAAATTTTTAAGTAAGCAAAAAATATTAGAAATAGCAAAAATATGTGAAGAAAACAGTATATCTTACAACATTTATACAGAAGACACAATTATTGCAAAACAATTAAAATATAACGTTTTATATTATTATAAAGAAAATCTAAAAAAAGAAGAGAAAAACAAAACAAGCATAACATTAGTTGAGAATATCATTGACTACATAAAAAAATCAGAAAATAATAAATATTTAAAAATAACCATTTGTGATGAAACAAAATCAATTTTCAATTCAGTTATAAGAAAATTGAAAACAGTTTCAGATATAGACATTTTAGATGTAAGTCATATGTCAAGAAAAGTAATAAAACAAGGAACAGAAGACATCAACATTGAATATTTTTACACAGAAATATCACTAAGTGATGTTGATAAATGGACTGCAATAGAATATTTAATAAATCAATTGAATATAAAAAAAGAAGAAGTTGTTGCAATACGGAGATAATATGAATGATAAACTTATGATAGAAAATGCTGGACTTGGTATTGCAATGGGAGAAAGTACACCAAAAGTTATAGAAATAGCAGATTATGTTACAGATGATAATAATAATGAAGGTGTAAAAAAAGCACTTGAAAAAATTAACAATAAAGAAATTTAAAAAACAAAAAATAAGTAAATATAATATACAAAAAATTCATATTTGAACAATATTACAGAAATATTACAATAATATGAATTTTGTATTACAGTACAGCGTTTTTGTTGATTTAGACATTAATTTGATGTAAAATGTAATAGAGGTAAAAAATAAGAAAAAATAAGGAGGAATTTGTCATGGCAACAAATCCAATGCAAAGAAAAGCAAGAAATTCATTTTTATTAGGTATGGTAATTACTTTAATATTAACAGGAGCTGTAATAGCGTTTTTAATTTTACAATTAAAAAATTATAGAGAAAAAGAAGCTAATGAACAAGCAAATAGTGTAAAAGTTTGGGTATTATCTCAAAATGTTATATCAGGTCAAGTAATAACAACAGATATGTTAACACAACAAGTAACAAATAAAAACTTGGTACCAAGTAATGCAATAGGAGATATGTCAATACTTTCAAATTATGCTTTAACAGATAAAGAAGGAAATGAAGTTACAACAGAATATAAAAATAATGTTGCAACATTAAAAATAACAAAAGACGGAACTAAATATGAAATTCAAACAGAAGATGGTACAGGAAGTTACTATATTGAAAAAAATGGTAATAAAGAATATATAGAACTTTCAGAATCTCCAATAATTGCAAAAGTAAATATGAATAAAAACTCTATAATAACAATAGATATGGTTTCAAAATCAGATGAGAAAACAACAAATGATTTAAGAAAAGTTGAATATAATGTGTTAGTACTTCCATCACAATTAGAAACAGGCGAATATATAGATGTTAGACTATCATTACCAACTGGACAAGATTATATAGTTGTATCAAAGAAACAAGTAGAAATCCCACAAATTAACGGTGTAGATTCAGAAGATACAATTTGGCTAAAATTAACAGAGAATGAAATTATAACTATGAATAGTGCAATAGTTGATACATTTAGAACAATTGGAGCAACACTAAGAGTTGTAACATATACAGAAGCAGGAATACAAGATGCAGCAACACCTACATATGTACCAACAGGAGAAGTAATGCAATTAATAAACTCTAACCCTAATATAGTACAACAAGCTAAACAAGAATTAGTACAAAGATATATGACAGATCAAGAGAGAGTAAGAGGAAATATAAATTCTAACATAAGCAGTAGTGGAGAAGATGGAAAAGAAAATCTAAAAACAAAAATTGAAGAAAGTGTAACAAATTCAAAAGAAAATAGAAAGAAATACTTAGAATCATTAGGTGGAAATTAGTAAAAGATAAAAAATTGGAAGGAGAAAGTTATATATGAAAATAATAGGATTTATAGGGGCATATGATAAAACAGATTTACTATTAAATATCGCAAAGGTATTAATAACTATGAATAACAGAGTTTTACTTGTAGATTCAACAATAAATCAAAAAGCTAAATATGTTGTTCCAGCAATAAATCCTACTGTATCATATATAACTTCTTTTGAAGATATAGATGTTGCAGTTGGATTTAATGACATAAATGAAATACAAAAATATTCAGGTACAATGAATGAAGTACCGTATGATATATTATTAGTTGATTGTGACAGTATAGAAAGAATACAAAAATTTCAACTTGAAAAAGCAAGTAAAAATTATTTTATCACATCATTTGATTTATATTCACTAAAAAAAGGATTGGAAATATTAAGCAATATAGATAATCAAATGAATCTAACAAAAGTATTATTTACAAAAGAAATGCTAAAAGAGGATGATGAATATTTAAATTATCTTTCTCTTGGATACAAAATTAATTGGAGTGATGAAAGAATATATTTTCCAATAGAAAATGGAGATTTGACTGTAATAGCTGAAAATCAAAGATTACAAAAAATAAGATTTAGAAAATTAAGTGTACAGTATAAAGATAGTATAGCTTTTATGGTACAACAAATATTAGAAGAAAAAAGTGATTCAAACATAAGAAAAGCTATAAAAAATATAGAAAAGGGAGCATAATATGTCATCAGTAATAACTTTTATTAATAATTTAGATGAAGAATCAGGAAAAACAATGTCATTAGTTGCAATTGCAACATATATGGCAATAAATTATAATGAAAAAATATTAGTAATATCAACAACAAATAAAGAAGATAAAATAAAATCATGCTATTTTGAAGAACAACAAGTTAAAAAATTAAGATTAGGATTATTTGGAGATAAAACATCAACAATAGATACTGAAAGTGGAATTGAAGGAATTGCTAAAATGGTTAGAAGTAACAAATTAACACCAGAAGTAATAACAAATTACACAAGAGTTGTTTTTAAAGATAGACTTGAAATTATTTTAGGTTATCAACCAAAAGAAGGAAAACAAGAAGACATTGATGTTACAGAAATAGATGAAGAATATCCAAATTTAATAAGTATTGCAAAAATGTATTATGACAGAATATTAGTAGACTTAGACAATAATTTAAGTGAAGAATTAAGACAAAGAATAGTTGATCATTCTGATTTAGTTATTGTTAATACAAGTCAAAACTTAAATAGTATAAAAAAATTAAAAACAAAAAAAGAAAATAGCCCATTATTGCAATCATCAAAAACACTAATATTAGTTGGAAGATATGATAAATTTTCAACATATAATGCAAAAAATATAACAAGGTTTTTAGGAGAAAAAAATCAAGTCTTAACAATACCATATAACACACTTTTATTTGAAGCATCAAATGAAGCAGGAGTTCCTGATTTGTTTTTAAGACTAAAAAGAATTTCAGATATAGACGATAGAAATGCAATTTTTATGCAAGAAGTAAAAAGAGCAACAGAAAATATTATATATAGACTTCAAGAACTACAAGCAATAATATAAAAATAACCCAAGATTTGGCAGACAAAATTTTGAAAAAATTTTGAATGACGATGAACAAATAACCCAAGATTTGGCAGACGAAATTTTGAAAAAATTTCGGATGACGATGAACAAATAACCCAAGATTTGGCAGACGAAATTTTGAAAAAAATTTCGGATGACGATGAACAAATAACCCAAGATTTGGCAGACAAAATTTTGAAAAAATTTCGGATGACGATGAACGAGCGAAGCGAGAGAAAGGAAGAAAATCAAATGACAATTGCAAATATACTTTTAACTCTAGTTGTTTTAGTTGCAGCAGGCACAGCAGTATTTTATTTCATAAAAAAGAAAAAAGAAGCCCCAACAGAAACAAAAATGGATGTAGATGACAAAACATACACACTTGAAAAAATGCGTGAATTTGTAAAGAGAAGACTAGACGAAATCACAAAAGTAAACCTATATGATATTGGTTTATCAGAAGAAGAGTTAAAAAGAAGAAAAAATAAAAAATATGAATTAAAGAAAGCCCTAAAAGGCTGTACATATGGAGATGTAAACGATAAAAAATATGTAAAAGAATTAATATTTGATTTGCTTTCAAAAGAATATGGAGTAAATGAAGCAAACATATCAAAAGCAATACCATTTGATATTCCATCATTGCTAACACCACAAGACAAATTTGATATATTAATATACATGTACAAAAAAGACTTTGGATACGAAGCACTAACTGAAATGATAAAAAAATACAAATTAGCAGAACTAAAATATGTTGAAGGAGAGACAAAACCATCATATGTAATAACATCACAAGAAATAGAAAACATATTTGAACAAGAAAATTTACAACTAAACTTTACAGACAAATTATCAATAGTTGTACAAAGAATATATCAACACTATAAAGGATATAGCAGTATTGATGAAGTAAGGGACATGAACATAGATGGTATATCTGGTGGTGTATCAGGACTTCCAGAGAGCTTTTTAAGCCAAGTAGCACAAACATCAGATGCAGATTATTTAACACAGGTATCAGAACACAAAGTACCAAGAGCATGTGACAGTATTTGGATATTCTTCCAAGGTAAATCAATACGTTTAGCATTTTTAAGCTTTGGAACAGAAGCAGAACTAAAAAGAGTATGTCAAAATATTTACAAATACAATAACCCAGGACAATTATCAGACACAAATGGTTACAAAATCAATGAAATGAAAGATGGGTCTCGTGTAGTTGTTGTAAGACCAAGTTTCTCTGAAACATGGGCGTTCTTTGTAAGAAAGTTCGATGTTAAGCGTTCAACATTGGAACAATGGTTTAAAGGAGAACCAGGATGTGAAGATTCAATAGAATTACTAAAATACTTAGTAAAAGGAGCCAGAATTATATCAATAACTGGTGAGCAAGGTTGTGGTAAAACAACAATGCTTATGGGTATGATAGAAAATATATATGAAACAATGAACATAAGGGTTCAAGAAACAGCATTCGAGTTACATTTAAGAAAAATATACCCAACAAGGAACATTTTAACATTCCGTGAAACAGACACAATATCTGGACAAGAAGGTCTAGACGTTCAAAAGAAAACTGACGGTTCTGTTAATATCATAGGTGAGGTTGCAACAGACCCCGTAGCATCTTGGATGATACAAGCAGCACAGGTTGCATCTAAGTTTACATTATTTACACACCATGCTAAAACATTTCCAAACTTAGTAACTGCATTAAGAAACTCAATGTTAAGAACAGGAGTATTCAAAAACGAAAAAACAGCAGAAGAGCAAGTTGTACAAGTTTTAAACTTTGATATACATTTAAAGAAAGATTTCAGAGGAAAAAGATATGTAGAAAGAATTACAGAATGTATACCAATAGAAGATAAAAATGAATACACATTTGACCATAGAAAAGAAAAAACATTAGAAGGAAAATTTGATAAATTTTTCGATAATGCAACACATTATTTTGAAAAAGTAACAGATAAACAATTATACACATATAGAAATATACTTGAATATGTTGATGGAGAATATTTAATAACAAATCCAATAACAGATGAAAACTTACGTGGTATGAGAGAAAATATGGATGATTCAGATTTGGAACAATTTGATAATTTTGTAGAAAAACACTGGAAGAAATCTATAAAAACAGAAAACGTAGAAGAGAAAAGCATGCCAGAAGTAAAAAGAAGAGGAAGAAAACCAAAAGCAGATAAACAAACAGTATAAAACAAAATAGCAACAAACAGGAGGTGAAATACAAGTGTCAAACCAAACAATTTATATAGTAATGGGAATTTCAGTTGCACTAATTGTTGTAATAGGAATTGTATATTACATTATGTCTAAAAAAATGCAGAAATCAGAATATAAACAAATACAAAAACTTCAAAAAGGAACAAAAACTAGTACTTTTTCAGCAGAAGTAATATATCAAAAATTGTATTTAATTTATTCTAGAACACCATTTATAAAAAGATATATATTAAAATTAAGAAGAAGACTAGAAATCTTAAATATAGATGATGAATACATAACAAGAAGAGATTCTGCAAAAATAATGACAAAAGCACTTGTAGTATTGATACCGCTTATAATTTTAACAATATTAATGACAAAAAGTAACTACTTATTAATGTTCATATTATTAATGTTTGAAATATTTATGATAGACATACTAATAGAAGGATCAGTTGATAAAAAAGATGATGAACTATTAGTACAACAAATAGATTTCTTTTCTGAAATAAGGCATGCATACCATGAATTCAACATGGTAGAAGAAGCAATATATCAAGTATCGCAAGATGATGAAAAAGAAGTTTCAAGACAAGGTGAAAAAATATATGAAATATTAATATCAGATGATCCTGAAACAGAACTAGAAAAATATTATGATGTAGCACCAAATAACTTCTTAAAAGAATTTGCAGGACTATCATATTTAACAAAAGAATTTGGTGATAGAAAAGTAGATGGAGCATCACTATATTTAAAAAATGTTGATAACATAACACAAGAAATGCAAATAGAAATACTAAAAAGAGATAAACTAAACTATGTATTTAGAAGTTTATCATTCATATCAATAGCACCAGTATTATTACTAGAACCATTAAAAAGTTGGGCAGTATCAAACTTCTCATTCGTAAAGAACTGGTATTATGGAAAATCAGGAATGATAGTTCAAATATTAATATTAATAATAACATTCGTATCATACATATTAGTTAGAAAATTAAAAGACAATGGTTCTGTAAGTATGGATACTAAAAATACAGAGAACCCTTGGCAAGCAAAGGTATACAAAAACAAGATAGGTAAAAAAATAGTAGACCTATTTTTACCAAAAAAAGGAACAAAAGAATATAAAAAAGTAAGTGATTTATTAAAAGATGCAGCATCACCACTAAAAATGGAATGGGTATATATAAACAGAATATGTATTGCGATAGTAACATTTATAGCATCAATATTTATGTTTATGTATTTACACCAAGTTGCAATAGATTATGAATATACACAACCGACAACAGATTATAATATGCTGTCAGGGATGACAGCAAAAGATGAAAAAAAGGCAATGGAATTAACAGAACAAGATAATATATATTTGGACATGTTCAGAGGAAAATTAAATACAACAACAAAAGATATAGAAAAAGCCTTAAAAATATCAAAATACTATAAAGATTCAACATCAGAAGAAATAACAACAGCAGCAAAAAGAATATATGATAAATTACAAGTTGTAAATAGTGAGTATTTAAAATGGTTCGAAATTCTACTAGCATGTGCATTTGCAATTTTAGGATATATGGCACAAATATGGATATTAATGTTCCAAGCTAAAATGAGACAATTAGAAATGGAAGATGAAGTAATGCAATTCCAGACAATCATTCTTATGTTAATGAGAATCGAGAGGGTGAATGTAGAAATCATCCTAGAATGGCTTGAAAGATATTCAAATATATTCAAAAGTCAAATAACAAGATGTGTTAATGACTATGAAGCAGGTGCATGGGAAGCATTAGAAAACTTAAAAAATGATATATCTTATTTACCAATGATAAGAATAGTTGAAAGTATGCAAGCAGCAGTTGAAAAAATACCAATAAAAGACGCATTTGATGAATTAGATTCAGAAAGAGAATATTACAGAGAAAAGAGAAAAGAATCAAATGATAGATTAATAAAAAGAAAAGGTATGATAGGAAAAGTAATAGGATTTGCACCAATGGTATGTATGTTTGTAGGATATCTAATTATACCACTAGTATTTATAGGACTTACAAGTATGTCTTCTACATTTAGTAGCATGTCAGCAACAACATATTAGGAAAGGGAAAAGTTAAGTATGGAAAATGCATCAAAAGCATTAACAATGGCAGGTGGAATTTTAATTGCATTGTTAATAATAGGAGCATTAATATTAATGGTAAACCAAATAGGGGACTATGAAAAAGGTCAAAATAATAATGACAAAAATTCTGAATTAGCTAGTTTTAATAAAACATTTGAAAAATATGCTGATGATAAAGGAATTAAAGGAGTAGATATAGTATCATTAATAAATAAAATATTAGATTATAACCAAATAGAAAAAGATGGTGGAATAAAAAATTCTGTAAATTATGATATAAAAATGTCAATAACAATTTCAGGATTAAAAGCATTTAACAAAAAATATGCTTATGATAAACAAAATGATAATGACTCACTTTTTCCTAATAGTATTGGTGATAGTTGGACATTTGGAGCAAACTCAACAAATAATAAAACAACAAATGGTTTAAAACAATTATTAGATGAATTTAGTAGAACAGAAAGCAATATAGGAATAGAACAAATGAAAAAATTATCATCAATATATGATCCAAGTAAATCTGAAAGTACAAATAAAGCTAGCATAAAAGAAAAATTATTAGAAATAAATTCAAACGAATATAAAAATTGGAATGGATCAACAACACCAACTCTAAATGCAATTAAAAAATATAGACAATATTCAGAATTTAAAACTTCTACATTTATTGCAAAAGATTCAGAATATGAAGATGGACAAATAAAAAATATGTATTTTGAATTTTCTAAGTAAGGAGTAAAAAATGGAAAACGCATCAAAAGCATTAATAATGGCGGGTGGAATTTTAGTAGGAATATTAGTAATATCATTAGCTGTATACTTATTTGCAGATTTTAGTAGAACAGCAGCAGATATTAACTCACAAAATGAACAACAAAGAATAGTAGAATTTAATTCCAAATTTACTACATATGATACATATAAAGATAAAGATGGAAACTGGCAAATTACAATATATGATATAATATCACTTGCAGGATATGCAAAAGAAAATAATGACTATTATTCAGAATCACCTGATGAACAAATAAGTGTAAATATTCAAAGTTCACCAAAAACAAACAATGTACAAGAACATTTAAATGAATATACTAAAATAATTTCAAATTATGCTTACACTGCAAATGGAAATTTAAAAAAGTTCAGTTGTGAATCAATTGAATATAATTCAAATGGAAAAGTAAAGGCAATAAATTTTAAAACAATTAGCTAAAAAGTGTTGAAAAAAAAATAGGCAAATGCTATAATATTTAAGGAAGAAATCATGAAAAAAATTATAATATTTTTTGTAATTATATTAATAATAATATCTTCAATTTCATATATATATTTAAATTATAAATCAGATTATAATATGGCAAAAAAAGCTAACTTACAATTTGAAAAATATTTAAATAAAGAAGTATATGGAACAGATATTGCAACAGCAATAAATAAAGCTATTGATAATAATACAAAAAATGAAATAGAAAAAAACAATAAAGGAATTTATTTAAACAATAATAAAAATTCTATTAATATAGAAATAAAAATGTCAGATAATGACTCAATATATCAAATGGAAACAATCTATAATAATGGAATACAGAACTTTATAAATTATTATGGGAATATAAAATTTAAATGTACAAATTTAGAATACCATAAATCAACCAATAAAGTTAAATATCTACTATTTGAACAAGTAGAATAACAAAAAGTTTTTAACCTTACTAATTTTAGATTAGTAATTTATAAATAAATATATACGAAAAACGAAGGAGGAAACAAACATGGAGAATGCATCAAAAGCATTAATTATAGCAGGAGCTATATTACTATCAATTTTATTAATTACATTAGGAATATTTATATTCCAGCAAGCACAAAGTACTATACAAAATAGTGGTATGTCACAAGCAGAAATAAACACATTTAACAGTCAATTTTCTAAATATGAGGGAACAAAAAAAGGTTCAGAAGTAAAAAGCATGATACAAGAAATTAATGTAAATAATGCACAAGATGAATCAGGAGAACACCAAATAACAGTTACAGGTGTAGTAACAGCTACAACAGCAGGTTCTGCTGGTGGATCATCAGCAAAGAAAAACCAATATCTTACAAGCAAAATAGTAAATACAAAAACATATGAGATAGAAATAACAGGTTATGAAAATAATGGTAGAATTTCAGATATCAAAATAACAGCAAAATAATTGTATAAATTAAAGGAGGAATAATAATGGAAAACGCAGCAGACGCATTAAAAATGGCAGGAGCCGTATTGTTATTTGTGTTAGCACTTTCTGTTATTATTTTTTCTTTTGGACAAGTCAGAGAGACAGCTGATACAATATTAGATTATAAAGATAGAGAAACATCATATATAGATGGAAACAATTATTACACAACAACAGGAACAGAAAGACAAGTTGGTTTAGAAACAATAATACCTTCTATTTATAGAGCATACATTGAAGAATATAAAATAGTATTGGATGGACTAAAAGAACCAATATATAAAATAAAAATAAATGGTGAGTGGGTTGATAAATATACATTAGACTTGGAAACCGCTCAAAATAAGATATATAGCAATGTTTCATTTGGAGCAGGAAGAACACCAGAAGAATTTATAAAAGGAATTTTATATGGAGAATTTGAAGGTGGACAAACAGCCTTTGAAAAAAAATATAATATAAAATTAGCAGGAGACAGCTTATATTCTAGATTAAGCAAAGCAAGTATGATTAAAGAATATTTAGGAGTATATTATCAAAATGACGATGAAAATATACCAGATGTAAACAAAAACGAAAAAAGAATTATAACATATAAAATAACATATTAATAAATAATTGAAAAAAATTTTTAACTATGCTATAATTAAGAAGAAATTATTATAGGAGGAAAAACCAATGAATAGTGATATTTTAATAACAATAGTTGTAATAGTATTAGCAGCACTTTTAATCGTTGTATTGCCGGTAATGACTATGGCAGATAGATTTGACACTACTTCACAAGCAGAAGTAGAAGCAATAGTTTCTAACTTTGTAGAAGAAGCAAGAACAAAAAAAGTAGTAACACAAGAAGGATATGCACAATTTAAAGAAAACTTAGGCTCATTAGGATATACTTTTGATGTCAATGTAGAATTAAAATCAATAGATGAAAACCCAGGTAAAAAAACATTACAAACAACAAAAGATAAAATAGGTGAAAATGGATATGTATCTGCATATACTACACAATTTGAAGAACAATTAGAAAAATCAGGAAAAATAAAACTAAATACAGGAGATATGATATTAGTTAGTGTAGTTAATGCCAATCCAACATTTGCACAACAATTAAAAAACTTTGCATATAAAATTACAGGAAATGACTCAGCTACAATTATCGCATCAAAAGCAGGAATGGTGCAATAAGGAGGATAAATAATGGATGATATACTACTATCAATAACGGGAATAGTTGTTGCTGCAATTTTGATGTTTATATTTCCATTAATGGTTATGGCAGACAGAACTGATGACGTTTCTCAATTAACAGTAGAAATAGCCACAACAGAATTTGTTGACAATATTAGAACATCTGGTAAAATTACACCAGAAGAATATGGAACGTTTTTAAATAATCTAGGCTCAACAGGAAACACATATAATGTTGAGATGGAAGTAAAAGTCTTAGACGAAAATCCACAAAGAAAATCAATTCAACAAAATTCCGAAGAAGAAAATAATGTATATTATTCAATTTATAACTCTCAAATAGAAACAACTTTAAGTAATAATAATACATATTATTTAAAAGAGGGAGACATTGTAACTGTAAGTGCTAAAAATACAAATCAAACTATTGCGCAACAATTAAAAAATTTCTTTTATACAGTTGTAGGAAAAAATGTATACACAATATCATCATCACATGGAGGTATTGTAGTAGCAACAGGAAGATAAAACTAAATATCTAAAACAGTAGCTTGTAATAAAAAATTACAAGCTATTTTAGAAAAGGAAGAAAATTATGAAAATACAAAGTTTAGCAGTCATATTTATTATAATAATATTACCAATATCATTAGTATTAGCATCATATACACAAAATAGAGTACAAACACTTAGAATGCAAACAAGTTATGACTCAAAATTAAATGATGCAACACATGATGCATTAAAAGCATATCAATTAAACAGTTTTTCAAGTGATACAGCATCATATACGAATTCAAAAATAAGAGATATAAAAGCATCTGTAAACACATTTTTTACATCAATGGCTACTAATTTTGGTACACTAGGTTATACTAAAGATACATTACAAAATTATGTACCAGCAATAGTATATACTATGTATGATGGATATTATATATATTCACCATATACAAATACATGGTGGACAGATGACGCTAACTCAGATATCCAAGACCAAATATCACAACAAATACCAACTCAAAACACATATGGTAATGATGAAAACTTATATGGATTAAAACCATATATTTATTATAGTTGTAGGTATAAAAAAGGAAGTTCATTAGATGTAGTAATAACATATTCATTAGATAATTATGTACAAATTCAAGGATTAGTTGATGGAAAAGCAGTTAATAAATATGGATATCTATTAAGTGATGTATCAGTAAATGGAGAAAATGTAACATATAAAGGAATAAATATTACATCAGAACACTTAAAGGAAAATGTATATGTTGATGGAACAGTAAAAGAATTATCATATATTAAACTTGGAGGAACAAAATATTATACTGACGGAAGTAGTGTATTTTCTATTTTAAATGGAAAATCAGCAAAAGGTCAAACTGTAACAATTGAAGATATAACTAACAATCAAAATGCTAAAAAATATTATAAAGAAGCAAAAGAATTACAAGATTTTATTACAAACAGTGGATTAAGTGGATTAACTACAAGTGATGCAGTTAAATCAAATAATGAAGAAGATTACACAAATATTGGAAAGATATTTGATTTTAATAATATAGAAAGTGAAACTTCAAATTTTAATTCACATAGAATTGAAGTTATAAAACATTCAATAGAAAGAAATCTATCTGTCGCAATTTCTAATTTTAATAATTATTCAGGAGTATCAACAGATTTCAAAATGCCAAAATTAAAAGAAGATGATTGGGATAAAATTATGGATAATGTGTCTATTATAAGCTTTTTCCAAGGAGCTAATATAGGAGGAAAAATATATAATGGATATTCAATTATAACAAATACTGAAAATGAAGATGTTGTAATGGGAGATTCAATTTACTTGAAAGATAGTAATAATATTTGCCATAGATTTACAGAGGATTTTGTTACAACTGGTGTAAATACAGCAAATTCAATTGGGATTCTAAATGTGAATACTGAAAAAAGGTCAGCAGAGGCGGAAAATGGACAAACATTATATTATTATCCAGTGAATTGTGAGTTATCATATGATTCTATAATTACACAAAATAGAATAAAAAAAACTTATAGTCAATCATTACAAGATTACATTTCGACTTTAAGTAATGATTTACAGTCTAAATATTATACAGCGCTTGCAAGAGAAAGATATGGATTATATAGAGGAAGAAACGTAATAAATTAAAAATTATTATAGTTCAGTAAGAGTTTCTTGTGTGGTGTAGTTACCTATATATTTTTAAAAGTTTAACCTTTTCATTACATTCAAAAAGAAAATTTAATATAAAAATGTGCGCCTCTTTC
>OGZK01000556.1_pt1 | contig 37190 bp, 35 predicted proteins | sample 1576791 | NCBI WGS metagenome assembly OGZK01 (sample SAMEA3541556, study PRJEB24748) | human gut metagenome | biome: human gut; feature: human-associated habitat; material: faeces | place: China | collected 2012
TTTCGGTAAAGGTACTCCGCTCATATATATTAATGGCTGCCAGAAGGCTGACGCCCTCTGGACTCCCGGAATGCTCGGCGCTTCGCTTCTCGCATTCCAAAGGCAAGAGGCATGAAAGGCAAAAAGAGCAATACGGAAGTCGGCGGTGTTTCCTCATCAAAACTTTGGGTTACGGTACGGGTTTCCCAGGAGGAAAAAGCGCGTCTTGAGCAGCAGGCGGATATGGCGGGGCTGTCCGTTTCCGCGTATCTGCGCCGGAGGTTTTTCGGAGGACGCCCTCTCATCGCCCACACCGACGCCATGATGATTCGGGAACTTCGCCGTATCGGGGGGCTGCTCAAGCACAACTTTGAAACGCTTCGGCAGTCGGGTGCCGGTGTGGATATGCTTGAGCGGCAGGAACGGGCGTTGGAGCTTCTGATTTCCGCCATTGAGCATCTTGGAGTGCCCGGCCATGATAGTGAAGAAAGTCAGACGGGAAATCGTCGATAAGCCGAAGACATGGCAGATCGGGGACCTGGTGGATTACATCCGCTTTCCTCACAACAAAAATCCGCAGGAAAAGGTTGCCCATGCGGGCAGCAGGAATTTCCTGACTTCCACGCATAACGGCCAGAAAATGGAAATGATCGCTTTGGCCGAAGAGTCGGTTCACAGCAAGATGCCGGTGCAGCACTGGATTTTTTCATGGCAGGAGGGGGAGCAGCCCACGAGGGAACAGGTGGATGAGGCTGTGGATATTTTTCTGGGACACATGGGGCTGGCCGGCCATCAGACCGTGTACGGTCTGCATTATGATACCGATAACTACCATCTTCACATTGCGGTGAACCGCATGAATGAGGAAACGGGAAAAGTCGTTCAGCCGCACAAAGGATTTGATCTTGATGCGGCGCACAGGATTCTTGCGCTCATTGAACACAGACAGGGATGGAAACCGCAGGAAAAAGCCCGGTATGTCGTGCTGGAAAACGGTGAACTGGCCCGGAGAAAGAGCGGCAGGGAAATAAAACCTCGACAGGCCGCCCTGGACGTTGAACACGCCACGGGAGAGAAGTCTGCCCAGCGTATCGCGCAGGAGCGAGGACATGACATCATACGGGACGCAGACTCATGGGAAGACATGCATCGGAAGCTGAAGAGTGTCGGTCTCCGTTTTGAGAAAAAGGGGTCCGGCGCGGTCATTTTTGTGGGAGACGTTGCCGTGAAGGCTTCTTCCGTGGACCGGGCTTTCAGCATGAAAAAACTTTGCAAAAAATGGGGGGACTTCACGGAAGGAAACTATACGGAGGAGAAAGAAGCATTGCCGCCGGAGCCGGTGAGTTCGGTAAACTTGGAAGAATGGAAACTCTATCAGCAGGAATTTGAGAAAGAAGAAAAAGAGGCACGAAACGACGAGGCAATAACGCCGGTCGATTCCCTGCAAAAGCGGCAGAGAGAACAGCGTCGGAAGAGCCTTGCCCGGCTGGCGCAATACGGCGTGCCGGTACTGAATATTGCCCGCCATTGTCTGAAAATACAGCAAAGGGAAGAGCGACGTTTCCTGCGGGGCACGGAGAAAAAGGCCAGGCGGCATAAGCCTCGGTTTGAGGCATGGCTGCGGGCAAAAGGACTACATCGCCAGGCAGGACTCTGGAGGTATCGTTCCGCCTGGGAAAAGGCAAGACACACCCCGCCGCCGATACCGGATAAAGGAAGGGAAGCCATGCGGGAAATGGAGAACTTCAGGCGATATGCCGCAGCCGTAGGCGCAGACAGGTATCGTGTGACCTGCATCGCCATGGAGGCAAACGGGAATAAAAAAACCTTCATTCTCGACAAGGAAGGCGGCGTTACCAGAGGATTTACCCCTGAAGAACTGGCCTTGCGTATGCCTGAGATGCTCAGCCTTCAGCAGCGCGGAGAGAATATATATTACACGCCGTTATCCAAGGAAAAACATCATGTGCTTGTCGATGATATGACGACGGAAAGTCTGGTTCGTCTGCAAAGGGACGGATACCGGCCTGCTGTCATTCTGGAGAGTTCTCCGGGGAATTTTCAATGCCTTCTGACCATCGCAAAACTGGGGAGCCGTTTTGACCGGGATGTGGGCAACCGGCTTACGGAACGGCTGAACAGGGAGTATGGAGATAAAAAATTGTGCGGTTGCATCCACCCGCACAGAGCGCCGGGCTTTGAGAACCGAAAACCGAAGCATCGTCGGGAAGACGGTTCTTTCCCGGAGGTGAAACTTCTGGTGGCCGAAAGACGTGAGTGCCGCAAGGCATTGGAGCTGGCACGGCAGATTGCCGGGGAATATGAGGCCGCCGCAGAGAGCAGGAAACGATGGCCGGTGTTGCCTCCGGGAGGTGGAATATCAGGCGATGCCGTTACCGCCTATTACGCTCACTTTGAGGATATTCGCCGTCACCTGACCATGGAAGACTACTCCCGTGTGGATGCCATGATCGCCCTGCGACTTCGCGCCACCGGCCATAGCCGGGATACTGTGATGGAGGCTGTCCGGCAATGCGCTCCCTCTATCCGGGAGAAGCCCGCACGCAGAGACTGGCAGCGATACGCCGAACGCACGGCGGATTACGCTTTCGGAGTGGCCGGAGACGTGGAACTGACGAAGTATGAAAAATATCGGGAGTTATGGCGACGGGTGGAGGAAGGTAACGGTATGCAGCAGAAGACTGCACACCATACGCGCATGAGGTAATTTGCGGTCTTTAGGGGGTGCGGAAGTCGGACAGCTGTGCGGCACTTGAGCGAGTCATTCACAGTAAGAAGCGCCTCTTGAATTGGTAGTTCAAAAGGCGCTTCTGTCATATTGATGCTTTATCGCATTCGCATGGAGAAAGTTTCCTGCACGGGAGGGGCGGTGATGTTTTGCGTCTCCGCCATTTTCTTATAGGTGCTGGCATAGTCCAGAGTTTCCTTGAGCGTATCAAAAGAGGCATGGACGGTTCGCGCACCGTTGATGATATGGTCTTTTTCATACTGAACGCGCAGGCCGACTTTGCCCTCTTCCGTCTGGAATATTCTCAGTTCAAATGTGCCGCCGTCACCCGCTTCAACCTTCAACTCGTGTTCCTGTTTGCCGTAAAAATCCATGCCGGAAGGCCGGAATCCGGCTTTTTCCATGGCTTGACGATAGGAGTCGCTCTCCGTTGCCGAAGCGGCGGAGAGGTCCTTTACAGGATGCGTCATGGCATCGGCAAAACCGAGCAGTGCGGCATCCTGGCGGGCGAAACTCAGGGCGTCTTCTCTGCTCTCAAACTGTTTGAAGCGGACACCGGGCGGGGCTTTCACAAGGGAGTGCCAGAGATTGTCGTCGTACAGGCAATGGATGGGCCACCTCGTAGTTTCACGCACATGGGAACGGTTCAGAAGATACCCGACCGGACTGTGCGTGACGGCGTACTCCGTCTGGTCCCCCTGCTCACCAAAGGTAAGCGTACAGACACGGTGGTCTTTCGGTGCCGCGTCTGCCATGGAGAAGGGGGCGTCGGGAGTTTCCTGCCTGGTCTCTTCTGCCGGAGTCGTGTCGGCCCCGGCGTCGGAAGTCTTTGGTGTCCAGTGGGAAACATAGCTCGCGTCATCCTGCATACGCTGCAACTCCCGGATGATGGCGCTGTGATTTTCCCGCGCCAGGGTCAGTTCCTCCTTCTGGGGAAACTCCCTGCCGAGCGCTTCTCTGGTTGTTTCCAGTTCCGCCTTTTCATGACGACAGGTTTCCCGGAATTTTTCCATGGCTTCATCGAAGCCTTTGGCCAGAAAGTTGTCCATGCGCTGGAACAGACCTGACAGACTGAGTTTGTCGTCAAAGAGATAGACGAGATTGTCCGGTCTGAACTCCTGTTCATCCGTACCTGTCACAACGATTCTGAACCCCTCCTTGCCGCCGAAGGACTGGGTATAGCGCTCAAGGTGCATGGCGAAGCCCCGATAGGAGCCGAACAGAACCCTGGCTCCGGCATTGCGCGTGATCTCCTTCACGCAACCGAGCAGAATATCCTTTATTTTTTCGCCGTCTCTGTCCGTCAGCATCTTGTCTCCCGCAAAGAGTTCTATGCGGATTTTTTCCTTGTCTTTTTCCTTGACGATATGGGTGTGGTTGTCCCTGTGCCGGATGTTGGCGGCGTAGGCGCTTTCCGCCCTGGCAAGACGCTCATCGGTTCCGTTGAGCCACTTCAGCCTGTCGCGCAGACGATGCTGTCCCCGCTGATGCTGGGAATACAGGGCTTCCAGCTTGCGAAGGTCTGCGGCAAGCTGAACCTGCATGAGAATCAGCGGATTGCCTGAAGCTGCGGCCTTCATTTCGGCGGCGTTGGCGGCCTCGCTCTGCACGTCGTCGATAACGCGCTGGAGCAGATCGCCCTTGCGGAACTGCTCGATGGCAGCCGCCTTGTACTCTATGGTCTGCCACATCCTGGCGTCATACGTCTGTTTGGTGGCATAGTTGTAAATGCCCACGGAGAAGTGTTCCGGGTCGCGCTCATAGAACAGGTTGCCCTGGCGGATAATGCGCCCGTTGCGCTGTTCCAGGTCGGAAGGCCGCCAGGGAGCATCAAGATGATGTGCGGCCACCAGACGTTTCTGGACGTTCATGCCAGCGCCCATCTTGCTGGTGGAGCCGAGCAGGATACGAACATGGCCGGCATTCATGTCGGAAAAGAGTTTTGCCTTGCGGATGTCGGTGTTGGCCTCATGGATGAAGGCGATTTCTTCCGGCGGAATCCCCCGCGCGACAAGTTTGCTTCGTATGTCGTCATAGACGGAAAACTTTGACGACAGCGCAATGACGGCATCCATGTCGGAAGCGACGGAGGTGTCTTCACCGCTGTCGTCCGTTTCCGCCTGTGTTGTTCCGTGAGATTCCTCATCCTTCTGTTCAGGCAGAAGCGTGCCGTCCACGTCCAGCAGAGATTCCAATTCCAGGTCGTTACGGGTGGCCGGTGCGGCAGTCGGCGTTCTGCCGCCTTTGGGCGTGGAAAGGTCGCAGAAGACGAGCTGCGTGCCTTTGTCCGCCGCCGTGTCGCTCCAAATTTGATAGATGCGCTCAACGGCGGCGTTGACCTTGGAACCTGCGAAATCATCCGCGTGCGGTTCTATCAGGCGATAGTCCAGACCGGCCTTGCGGGCGTCGTTGGTGATTTTGAGCGGATTGTCCTGACGCGGATCGGGAGGAAGGTTTTCCATGCGGTTGATGATTTTTTCCATGTAGGCCGCCTGTTCCCCGGAGCGTTCGGCCACATCGTTATACGGCTTTCCACCAGTAACGGGAGGCGTCAGGGGGCGCAGCCCTGCCAGCTTTGCCTGTTCATCCAGATCGTTTTTGGTGACGACATCGGCAAAGGTCCGGTACATGGCGAGCAGTTCCGGGATGTTCTGGAATTTGGCGAAGCGGCTTTTGAGCTTGTAGTTCACCCCAGTGGCGTCGAGTTCCCAGCCGCTTGTGACCTGGCCGAAGGTGGAGGCCCAGGAGTCAAAATGGTCTATGCCCTTGGCCTGCAATTCCTCATACTGCATGTAGCGCTGGAGCGTGTACACTTCGGCAATGGTGTTCGATATGGGGGTGCCGGTCAGAAAGTACACGCCCCGGCCTTCATTTTTCCGTTGCAGGTAGCGGCATTTGATGAAGAGGTCGAGCGCCTTGGCCGAACCTGTGATATTGCCCAGACCGGAGACATTCATGGTGGTCTGATAGGCAAGGTTCTTGAACTCGTGGCTTTCGTCCACAAAGAGCGCGTCCACGCCCAGGTCGGCGAAATCAACGGAGGTATCTTTTTTCCCCGTGCCCGCCAGCAGAAGTTCGTAGCGGGCTTCCATGTTTTCCCGCTGCTTTTCAAGCTGCTTGACCGTGGCCCGACCTCCTTCCGCCTCCTTCACGGCCTCAATGGCTTCCAGCACGGCATCAATCTGCTCCTTCAGAATCTCCCGCTGAATGTCGTGAGGCATGTCGATTTTACGGAAGGAGCTGTGCGCGACGATAACGGCATCCCAGTCTCCGGTCGCAATACGGGAAAAAAGCCGTTCCCGGTTCTGTTTGGTGAAGTCGGTCTTGTCCGCCACCAGAATATGGGCATTGGGATAGAGCTTGTAGAACTCATCCCGCCACTGGTGGAGAAGGTGGTTGGGGACGACCACCATCGGTTTGGAAACAAAGCCCATGCGCTTGGATTCCATGATGGTCGCTATGCAGGCCATGGTCTTTCCCGCGCCGACGACGTGATCGAACAGGGCCGTGCCTTCCTGAATGGCCCGCCAGACGGCATCCTTCTGGTGAGGGCGAAGTTTTACTTCTGAAGAAGCGCCGACCAGTTCAAGGTGGGAGCCGTCATACCTGGGAGGCACGTTCGTGTTGAAGCGGTCGTTGTAGAGCCTGGACAGGCTGGCTCTTCTGTCGTCATCCGTCCATATCCAGTCCGTGAAAGCCTGTTTTATTTCATCGGCCTTCTGCATGGCAGCGGCGGTCAGTTCCTGGTCCAGAACCGTGATGGGCCTGCCCTGTTCGTCGCGCTGGCCGGTTTCCTTTTCCACCTTGATGGGCTTGTTCATCAGAAGGGCTTCAATGATTTTTTCCGCAGGGTATTCCGGGATGCCCCAGACATTGGTACTCAATGCGTAATCGTACAGATAGACACGGACGCTCCATCGACCGAGGGTGGGCAGATAATCCACCTGCTGAGAACCTTTTCCGCCATGCAGATGTTCGATGAAGTCCGATATGACGGAAGGAGGAAGCCAGGCGGAGCCGAACTTGACGCCGATGTCCACGGCTTCTATGTCGGGCGGCAGAGTCTCCGTAAGCGCTTCCACATTGGGCAGAAAGCGAGGGTCGGAGCTTGCGGCGTCCCGTGCCTGATGCAGTTTTGCCCGGACATTGCCCGTGAGATACTTATCCCTGATTTCCCAGAGTTCCGTGGCGGGGTTGAGAAAAATAAGGCCCTGTTCCTGCAAGTCCCGCTGAATGACATCGGTGGAGCGTCCGAGAAGCTGCTCCATGCGGGCGAAGTCCACCTTGCCGCTTTCCCGAAGCGCTATGACAAGGGCATCCTTGGGGCTTTCCGCCTGTTGCGCGAGCGTTGCCGGTTTAAGCACGCGCTGTCGGAATACGGCCGCTTTTCTGGCGGAAGCGGGTCTGGCCTGCCTGCCGGTCTTGCGGGCCACATCCGGCGAAATGCCCTTGTCGTAGTCCGCTTCCAGGGATTCCAGCAGGGCGTGCTCAGGGTCTTCCCGCATGAGACTGCGGTTGGTTTGTGAGTTGAGGTGCCCGTATTTTTTGACAAAGGCGTCGTACTGCGTATTGAGCCGCTGGCGCAGGTTCGCCATACGACTTTCCTTTCCTTCGCCTTTTTCCTCATTGAGCAGATCGCGCAGGGTATCCCTGAGCTGAATCATGGAAGACAGGCGCAGTCGGGCGGTTTCATTTTTTACGGTGACGGGTTCATAACCTCCGTCGCCGAACTCCCCGGAAGTCTTGAAGACGATTTTTCTGCTTTGAGGTTCAACGCAGAGTGCGCCCATTTTCAGGGACTGGAAGTAGTCGGAAGCCAGGAAGTCATGATTGAGACCGGATTCGGCTTCACGGGCTTCGGCAGAGGGTAAAGGGCTGAACTGTACGGCGGGCAGCGCGTCCAGACGCCTGGCTATTTCTTCGCTAAGGTCTGTCTGGGACGCATCGGACACGCAGTTCAGGCTGTCCTCGAACATGCCCCCGGAATACGCCATCCTTCCGATGATCTGTTCCGGCCGGGAAGCAAAGTAGCTGTTGACCACGGCGGAGCGTCTGCCGCCGTGCTTGGGGTCGTCCACTTCCATGCTGGACGTGTGGAGCCACTCCAGACTCCGCTTGTTTTCGCCGTCGTGCTTTTGAAAGAAAACGATGTCGGTGGTGACATCCGTCAGGGCATTTTGCCGGAAAGCGGTTTCGGGCAGGCGCACCGCGCCCAGGAAGTCGGCATATTCCGCGATATGTTCGCGGGCGGAGGAATCGACGGCGTCCATGAAGTAGCGGCTGACCACAAAGGCGGCTATGCCGCCCTCGCGCAGCAGGCGCATGGACTTGGCCAGAAAATAGTTGTGGATGGAAAATTTTTTCAGTTCGGGAAATTCGGGGTCGTAGAGAGACTGATTTCCGAAAGGAGGATTGCCCACCGCAAGGTCGAAACTCGGCGTGTTGAGGGGGATGTTCTGAAAGCCGTTATTGATGTGGCGGGCTTTGGGGTACAGGTATGCGGCAATGGCCGCCGTTGTCGGTTCCAGTTCCACGGCCAGGAACCGGGCCTGGAAACTTTCCGGGCAAAGTCCGATAAAGTTGCCGATACCCGCAGAAGGTTCGAGAATGTGGAGTTCCTTTCCCGTTTCAACGCCGAGTCTGGAAAGCCCCTGATAGATGCCCCTGATGACGGTTTCCGAGGTATAGTGAGCATCCTGTGTGGAGCGCCGGGCGGCCGCGTATTCATCGGGGGAGAGTACGCCTTGAAGTTCCCGGTATTCCGCCGCCAATTTGTCGTTTTTGGGGTCAAAGACCTGCGGAAGACCACCCCATCCGACAAAATGCACCAGCGTGCTTTTTTCTTCCGGGGTGGCCAGTTTTGCGCCGTTGGCCTGAAGCTGCTTCAGCAGACGTATGGCGGCGAGGTTATCCGCATATTTTTTCTTTGCGCCGCCTACGCCAAGCTGATCTTCCGGGCTTATCCGGTAATTTTCAGGTTCATCTCCACCCCGCAGCTTTCCAAAATCTCCCAGTCCGACATCCCCCGCAGGCTCGCCTGTCGGGCGGATTCGCTGCACAGCGTCCTCTTCTCGATGGCCTGCTGCTGATCCAGTCGTATCTGCAAGGCCAGATTCCCTTCCGCTTCCAGACGCTTCAGTTCGTCGGGGCTGTTCAGTGCCCAGCGGTCGAGAATCAAGTAGGCTGAATTGGTGAATCCTCTGACCTTGAGGTCGTGAATGGTTTCGGGCTTGAGAACGGTTCTGGCGATGTCCAGCGGATTTGTCTGTCTGTCCAGCATGGGAAACCTCCTGAGTTGAGGAATGTTGTTGTCTGAAGGCCGCGACTTCCTGCACGGTCAGGTAGTCTTCGTTTCCTTTCCGGAACAGCTCTTCCGGCGTGTCCCTGTCGCCGTCGATGAAGCGCACGATGTCCAGGGAAGGACTGTACATGCGTCCCCCGTCCGACGTTTCATAAACAGAGAAACCGCGTCCGTTCACGCCGAGCCTTTTCGGGGGGATGCTGTCATCGGGCGGAAGCAGCGGCTTCCGTTTGCCGGGATGTTCCGGTTCTTTCGGAAGTTCTTCGTGTGAGGCGGGGCTGACCGGAGGCGTAGCGGACGGGGGCGGTTCGTGCGTCGGCTCCCGGAGTATCCGTGTTCCGGCTTCTTCCCTTATGTCATCCTGAATGTTTTCTTCCCTGAGCTGTTCGATATGGCTGACCATGATGTCGAACAGCGACAACTGACGGGAATCACTGGTCTGCTTGCGCCGTCTGGCCATACTGTCCTTTCCTTGCCGCTGGGCGGAGGAAAGGCGGCGCGTCGAAATGAAGACAGCCTGTTCCTACTCGCCGGGCTTTTTTTCCTGGGCGATTGTCAGCTTTGCGGCGTTTTCAACGACAATGCGCCCGTTTTCTTCATAAAAAACAACCTTATCCCCTTCCTTCACGTCGAGCTTTCTGCGAATGGCGAGGGGCAGCGTGATCTGACCGCGCGAAGTGACCTTGGCAAGTTCCATGAGTTCTCCCTGAAATCTTACTTACAAGATAAATCTTACTTATAAGATTAGTGAGAAGGGAAGCGTTCGTCAAGACGGGTCAGGGAAAGAAGGCGTCATAAAACGGACTCATTCAAAAGGCCGCGCGTAATCATCTGGACGATGCGCTCTTTGGCATCGGCGTCGTCGGCGCGGGCCTTATGGGCAAGTTCGAGAGCCAGCGGCACTTGTGAGGCCGTGAAATCACAGGCGGGAAAACGAATGCCGTCCAGAATCCAGGTGGGAGTCGAGGTGATTCTGGATTGCGAGGCGATAATATCCGCGCCCACGACAGGAGCGACCTGTTGCAGAGAGTCGGCAAAGTCTTCCGGCACAATGGCCGCATCCTGAAGCGCCGTTTGCAGCGCGGCCTCATAGGGTTTCGGAACGCCGAGAGGTGTCCGGGGAACCACGGCGTTCCAGAAGCTGTGCGCGGCGTTCGGAGAAAAGCGCAGGAGCGCTTCAAAGCTCAGGGCTTTTTTCAACGACTCTCCGTAGTTGTCCGAAGGGCTGTGACGCACGACAATGCACATGCCGGGATTTTCCCGCTGTGCCCGGAGCGGTTCCTCAATGCCGCAGTAAGGACATTCCAGGTTGACCCAGTATTCCATGATGTCGCCCTGAAATTCTTTTGTCGGCCTGCCGTCCAGACAGGTTCTGCCGGAAAGGGCCGCATCGGGCGCGTAAGGCAGCGCCAGGTCTTTTGAAAGTTCCGCCTTTACGCCAGCTTCCACGGCTATCCGGTCGGACACGGGCGTTCCGGCATGGGCAGAAGGAACCGATCCCGACAAAAGACAGATGAAAAGAGTAATAAGTTGTACGAGTCGCGTCATAACTGTTCTCCGGTGCGGTATTGTCGAAGGGGACTTGCCATATTGGCGATTGCGAGTTATATAAAAATATAACTTATGGAGGATGACGATGTACACAGCTAATTTGAGAAAAGTCGGCGGTTCAGTGATGCTGGCCGTTCCTCCCGCCATTTTGGAAATGCTGCGAATGGAATCGGGGTCATCGGTAAGCATGGCCGTGGAATCCGGGCGTCTGATTATTGAGCCGAACGTCAGGAAGAAGTACAGCCTGCAGGAGCTGCTGGCCCAATGTGACCCTTCCGCGCCGCTTTCCTCTGAAGATGGTGTGTGGACCGGGTCGGGAGCCACGGGCAGGGAGCTGATCTGATGCGGCGTGGTGATATTTATCTGGTGACGCTTGACCCTACAGAAGGGCATGAGCAGCAGGGAACGCGACCGGTGTTGGTGATTTCTCCCGACGAGTTCAACAGAGTGACGCAGGTTCCCGTAGTATTGCCGATTACCAGCGGGGGGAATTTTGCCCGTACCGCAGGATTCGCCGTGTCGCTCAGCGGATGCGGCACACGCACCACGGGAGTGGTCCGTTGTGACCAGCCCAGGGCGCTGGACTTGCGGGCGAGATCCGGCAGACGGCTGGAACAAGTACCGCCCGTCATTATGGATGAAGTTCTTGCAAGGCTGGCGACCATTTTCAGCTAGCCGGGCTTTTTCTCTTTTATGCCGCATGGTCATAGTGTTTCTCCTGGGAGAGCTGCACAAGCTGGGGAACGCGCAGCTGCGCTTTTTTCAGGGAAGGGTTGGCAAAGAACATGGTGCCCCGGACGATTTGTCCGCTGAAGATGAAATGGGCTTCGCCTTCGATCTGTTCCTGCAAGTCGCGCAGGACGACGCGGTCTTCCTGTTCCACGGTGGTGTTCATGGCGTCGCGGTAACCTGCGCTTATTTTTTCGTTGACGTTGAAGCCGGTGGTGCGGAGGACGGTGCCTTGTCCGGCCTGTCCCCGTATGAGTTCCCAGGTTTTTTCCGCGTCCTGCATTTTCATGAAGATTTTTATGGAGGTGTTGGCCACCATCTGCTGCGCGCCTTTTTTGTCCGCTTCCAGAATACCGGCGTAATCCTGGGAGGCGACGATGGCGGCTATGCCGAGACCGCGCCCCTGGGTCAGCACGACCTCAAAGCCGGGGGTGACGATGGCCGCATATTCATCCACGATGCACAGATACGGGCCGATGCCCACAGTGTCCGTGGGCAGGGCTTCCAGCACGTCGGCGGCGTCGCCTTCGATATGTGCGCCGAGGCCCACGGCACAGGCGTTGCGTATGGCGGAGAGGCTGATTTTTCCGAGGCTGGCCAGTTCTGCGGGGGCTTTTTCCAGCGAAGGCAGAAGAACGACCAGCACGCGGCGCTGCATGATGGCGTCGGCAAAATCGACTTCTCCGTCTTCAGCCCCGTAGATGTGGGAATAGGTGTCCGTCAGGCTGGAAAGGGCCTTTCCGAAGTAGCTCTGGGCATAGCCGAACTGCTCCGCAAAGGACAGAGGCTGGTCTTTCATTTCCCGTCCGGCAATCCAGCCGCAGGTGCCGAGCGCCGCATGGATGGAGGCGCGGGACTCTTCATCAAGCTCCGCCCGCAGCGCGAGGGCGACACATTTTTCAAGAGCCAGCGATTCACGGATGACGCTGGTGGAGAGCTTGAGCAGCCCTTTGTCGCGCAGGTCCACCAGAGCGTACATGACGCCGGAAATCAACGCCTGCGCCTTGTCGGCAAAGATGCTGTTCGCCCCGTCGGATGCGGGCATGAGGGAAACAAGAAGCTGCGTCAGGGCTTCCGCACTGCCGAAGGTGAAGGGATTGTTGGTGTTGGAAAGACGGCGCGGAGTTTTCCCTTTGACTTTGCCGGAAGTGCCGTAGTTCAGCACGCGGAAGTCGTCGTCCCGTCCCAGAAAGCGGGCCATCTGCCATATCTGTACGGCGAGTTTCGGACTTGCTTTCGGGTCGATGTAGAACAGCCCGCTTCCCGTAGCCAGAGCATTGTATGAAAGGGAAACGAGGGTTTCCGTCTTGCCGGAACCGGTGGTGCCGAAAAGCAGGCAGTGGGTAAGAATGTCCTTGGCCTTCAGCCAGAGTTCTTTCTGGTCCTGTACCCTGTTTCCCAGGAAGAAGATGCCCTCCGGTCTGGCGTAGCCGCGTCTGCCGGGCAGAGGATCGCCTTTATCCGTGCCGGAGAGACCGAGCGGCATTCGGAAAGGCAGCCTTTCGTCTTCGACATAGACGCAGCGGGCGGCAAACAGAGCAAGCCCGGCGATAAAGAACGGCATGGAAAGCGAGGGAAAAAGAAAAAGACACACCCCCGCCGCAAAGATGCCGCCGGTTTGCACATGGCCGAGCCTGAGCGTGTCTCCCAGGCGTTGCAGCGGGGAGCGCACATCCCGGAAGAGCCGTTTCCGTTCCTGTGTTTCGTGGTCTTCAAGACCTCTGATTTTTCGTTCCATACGCACCTCAATAGTATTCTTCCGCCAGGGAAGGGTCGTCGTTGGCATCGTATTCCGGGTCGTTTTCTGCCGCGGCGTACACCATATCCGACACAGGTTCCGCCTGCTCCACGGCAGGCGTAAAGGACTGCTCGAACATGGGCGGAATGAAGATGTCCGTCAGCCAGCCCTGGGCGGACAAGGAATCCTTGAGACTCGTGACGGCGAGAGCTACGTGAGGCTCGGTCAGGGCCTGCCCCGCCTGTTCTTCTGCCTTGTAGTGCGCCCAGGGAGCCAGGCTTTCCACCCACGCGGTTCTTCCCCCGCATTGGTTGAGCGCGTACCAGAGCGGCCTGTCCAACGGGCGAAGCCACAGGAACTGGGAACTGGCCAGAACGCCTTTTTTTCTTGCCCGGCACAGCAGCGCCATGAACCACGGAAGCTCGAACGCCGCGTGAATACGGAGAGATTTTTCGGAAAGCACGGACTGATGCTTTTCCCAGATGCGGTTCAGATTCTGATGGAAGTTTTTTTGTTCCAGAACGGGGCATGTCGCCCTGTCGCGTTTTTCCCGATAGGAGGATGAGACGGCATCCAGTACGGCAACGCAGCCTTTTTTGTCGCCGTCCGCATAGGCCAGGAATGCGGCGGCCAGCGCGCGACGGCAGGCAGTCATGGCCGTATGGTTCTCGAACGGTTTGCCGAGCTGGTCCTGAAAGGCGGCGAGAGCTTTGCCTTCATCCAGCCTGGCATTGCCCCATGCGGGAAGCTCCGTATCCGCCAGCCCGTTATGCAGAGCCTGTTCCGGAGTGAAGGCTTCACCGTTTTCATTGAGCAGAAGTCCCTGTTCCAGGGCGAATTGAACGGGAGTTCGGGCAATGCGCCATAAGCCGGAATCGTAGGATTTGGGCGAAAGCAGGTACTTGCCGCGACCAACGACCGGTCTGAGACAGGGGAAGGATTCCGCGTTGTTTTTTAGCAGGCTTTTCATGCTGAAATGCCGGACGAGTCTTCCCACCCGTCCTATGAAAATGGCGGTGCAGCCGCACAAAAGCAGAAGCAGCGCGAGCGGCCATCGCATCCATGACCCGGCATAGCGCAGCAATCCCCGCACCTGTTCCCAGGTCAGCGCGGCGGGTTCCACCTCGGTGAGACGCTCAAGGATGGTCCGTACTTCTTCTGAAAAAGGCGCAAAGACTCTGAGCTGGATACTTGCCAGCCAGACCAGAGGCGCGTTGACGCTTCCCTTATGCGCTGCGTACAGAGCCGGGATGACGACAAAAATCAGCACCAGAAGCGCAAACCACAGAAAAAGCATGTCGTCCCTGTCGTCGCGGAGCTGACTCACGGCTGCGCCTCCTGAAGGGAAGAGAGGCTGGAGATACCCCGGCGACGCAGTTCTTCCAGGTTCGTTCTGACCTTTCTGATATAGGCATCCCTGCGATGGGGCGTTCTGGAATGATACGCGCCTATGGCCAGCCAGAGATCGCCGGTCCGTTCATACTCCTTGCGAAGCAGCCATGCCGCGGCATAGGCGTTGACGCAGCCGTCCCGAAGCAGGGTTTCCGGGGCTATGCCCATGGCGGACAGTTCATTGACGTGAACGGTGTTGATTTGAAAACAGCCCAGGTCCCAGGTGCCGTTGGTGTTGCTCAGAGCTTCGCCCATGCTTCCTCCCTCCGTGGCGAGCAGACCGAAAAGCGCGGCCGGAGGCATTCCGCTCGCACGGGCGGCATCCAGAACACAGCCCGTGGTCAGAGGACGTGTCATCGGAACGACGACTCTGGCCCGTTCGGCGGAGAAGGCCATGCCGGGAGACAGACAAAGAATGCTCAGAAACAAGCAGAGCGCTCTCATTTCAATTTCTCCTTGAGCTTCACCACATAGTCTCCGCCCGTGCCGTACACCTTGAACGGATTGTTGCCGCCGATGCCGTTTATGGAGTTGAGGACCTGATTGTGAGCATCGTTGATTTTCTGCTGAATGAGGGAGTCAACCTGATGGCACATTCCCGCGACGATCTGGTCCATGCCCGGCAACGTCACGCCAAGGCTGAAAGCGTCGCCGAGGGCATTGATGGAGCCGAGACAGCCGGACAGCGCATCCCGTTCGGATTCAGGGTCGGGAATCATGGTGTTGTGAGTATCGGATACCCGTCCGTTGCGCTGCTGCATGGCCGAGCCGACGGCATCCCGCATATCCTGACAGGAAGCCGCAAAACAGGGAAAAGCCTGTGCCAGACAAAGGATAAGGAGAAGCGCAGTCCTCATTGTTCCTTCCTCCCTTTCCGGCCTTCAAAAACGGGGGCCCCGTTTTCTCCGACCGGATATATCTGCTTGCAGCGGGGATAATCGGAACAGCCGTAGAACTTGCCTTTGGCGCTGCTGCGCAGGACGAGAGGCTTGCCGCAGGCTTTGCAGGCGTGTTCCGAAAGCGTGGGTTTCGGTCTGGGACTTCCCGGTTTGCCGTTGTCATCGGGAAGTATGGTCTTGCAGTCGGGATAGGCGGAGCAACTCCAGAACCATGAGCCGTCCTTTTTTCTTTTACGGCGCTGAAGAGCGGCCCCGCAGTCGGGGCAGACATGGGCGGGACTGGCTTTGCGTTCCAGAATCGGAGCCAGCAGCGTCGGCAGAAGACGTTTTTGTTCCGAGAGAAAGGCGTCCAGACTGCCCTTGCCCTGGGCGATGGCTTCAAGCTGGTCTTCCCATGCGGCGGTGGTGATGGGGTCTTTCAGAGCGGGCGGCGTCAGGTCGATGATTTCCTGTCCCAGCGGCGTGGATACGATGGATTTTTTCTCGGCGATGAGATAGCCGCGTTCTTTCAGCGTCTCAATGATATTGGCGCGGGTGGCTTCGGTTCCGAGGCCCTTGCTTTCCTTGAGCGTGGCTTTCGCCTGACCGTCCTTGACCAGAAGATGGACATGGGCCATTGCGTCAATCAGGATCCCCTCGCTGAATCGGGAGGGAGGAGAGGTCTTTTTCCGCACGCTTTCCGCGTTACGGCAGCGCACGGCGTCGCCCTGTTCCATGAGCGGCAGAAGTTCCTGCTCCTGTTCATCGGAATCGTCGTCATCCCTGGAAAGCGCCGTCCATCCGGCTTCCAGCAATCGCCGCCCTGAGGCTTCCCAGCGGGTATCTCCGAGAGCAACGGCGATTTTCTGGGCTTCATAGCGCATGGGCGGATGAAATTGCAGACAGTAGGCCGTGGCGATCAGCAGAAAAAGGGCGCGTTCTTCCCCGGCAAGGCTTTCCGCAGGTTCCCCGGTAGGAATGATGGCGTGGTGGGCGGTAATCTTTTTCGTGTTCCAGACCGTGCTTTTCAGGCTGGAATCCGCCTTGCCCGCAAGCTGCTCCAGGCCGGAGACTCCGGCAAGGCGGCTTAGAATGGATGCGGCTTCGCCATGCTGCTCTTCCGGCAGATAACGGCAGTCTGTCCGGGGGTAGGTGGTGAGCTTCTTTTCATAAAGACTCTGGGCGACATCCAGGACGCGCTTGGCCGACATGCCGAGTCTGGCGGAAGCGGATTTTTGCAGGGAAGAGAGGCAATGAGGCAAGGGAGCGGGTTTGGTTTTCTTTTCCCGCAGAGCTTCCAGAATCGTTCCGTCCTTTCCGTTGACCGATTCCAGAACGGCGGCAACCTGAGCAAGGTCCACAAGACGCCCGGAGCTGTCCAGCCCTTCCTGCGAGTCGGAAGGCACGAAGGTGACGGAACATTCTCCGTGGGGGTGGATGATGCTTGCCCGCAGCACAAAATAATCCGAGGGTTTGAAATGGGCGATCTCCCTGTCGCGGGCCACAACCAGCGCCAGCGTGGGCGTCTGGACTCTGCCGAGGGAAAGCACTTCCGTGCGTCCGTTCTCTCTGCCTGTGATGGTCAGGGCGCGGGTGGCGTTTATGCCGACCAGCCAGTCGGCCATCATTCTGGCGCGGGCGGCGTCCCGCAAAGGCGCATTGGCGGAGTTGTCCGTGATGTTGCCGAGAGCGATGCTGACGGAGCGGTCATCCAGGGAAGGCAGCCAGATACGGAAGACAGGGCCGCGATAGCGGAAATGTTCCAGCACTTCATCAACAAGAAGCTGGCCTTCCCGGTCCGGGTCGCCCGCATGGACGACGGAGGCGGCGTCGCGTAGCAGTTTGCCGATGGTGTCGAGCTGTGCTTTTGACGTGCGCTTGACCACATATTTCCATGAGGAAGGGATGATGGGCAGATGTTCGCGCCGCCATTGGGCATATTCCGGGCAGTAGGCTTCAGGGTAGGCGGGTTCAAGAAGGTGGCCGAAGCACCAGGTGACGATGTTGTCTCCGCACCGGATACAGCCCTGTTCCGTGCGTCCTCCGCCAAGTCCTCTGGCAATGGCTTTTCCAAGATTCGGTTTTTCAGCGATGAAAAGTCTCATGCGTTATATCCTCATGCGCTGCGCCGAGGCAGCCTGCTGTTCCAGTAAGGGAGCGTTATGTTCCAGAGCGCCCGGAGCCGAGCGGAGTTTATCGTCCATTTCCATGTGGAGAACGTGGGCCATCTTGTCGAAAAGCGCGGCAAGCTCCATCACGGAGTCAGGGTCCTGCTTGAGGGCCAGATTGAGGAAATCCGGGTTCTGAAGAATGAGGCGCGTTTTGGTGACCGGGTTGTCCGTATTCTTGAAGGCAACGGCGGCATCGGTGAAAGACAGCGGTTCGGAGAAATCGCTGTTTCGGGAAAGACGCTCGAAGACCTGCGAGCCGGAAGTCTCTTCGGCATGGAAGGAAACGCCGCAGGCCGCGTCGCGCTGCTTCTGAAGTTCCACCAGTTCCGGCCATTCTTCCCGTCTGGGAAACCACCTTGCCGCAGGTTGTTCATCGGATTCAAACTGATGCAGTACCGTCAGTATCTTTGCCGCTTCCGAAGCAGCCTGAAACACGGCTTTGACATCGCCGCCGGAAAATTTCTGATTCCAGTTGGCGATATAGGCGGCGGAGTTCGTTTCCGGCATGGGCAGCGCAAGATGCGCGCCGGCCAGCATGGAAAACATTTCCGCGCGCATTTCTTCAAAGGCGTAGCTCTTTATGGTCTGCGCCTTTTTCTGTTGGCGGTTTTCCCGCGTTTCGTGCCCGGTGGCATGGAAGAACTCGTGCAGTTTGGCGGCGTAGTATTCATCCGTACCGCTGAACCGTTCGGGATACGGCAGGGCCACTTCGTTTTTTTCCGTGTTGAAGCAGGGATCGCCGCCGTAGTGTCTGACGTGAACGCCGGAACTGGCGATGAAGCGTTCCACCATCTCATGCCGTTCAATCTGCGTCATGGCATGGGCGGGACGTTCCTTGGCGGGGAAGCCCTCAATCTGTGCGGCATTGAAGACCGTAAAAGGATAGAAAAGCGTTTTGCGCTGAACGTCGGGAACGTCCTGCCCCCGATCCTTCATTTCCTCGATGCGCCGGAGTTCTTCCCTGCTCAGGAATTTCCAGGCCCCGTTTTCTTCCACAATGTAGGCGACTTCCTCCGGCCGCAGCACCTTGACGCCCCGTTCCCCCTTGCGGATGTTCATTTTCAGTTCGGGGTGGGCGTTCTGAAAGCTCTGAAGCTGGTTGAAGGTCATCCACCGGTCATCGGCGTATCCCCTGACAATGGTTGTCAGCAGCAGCCGAACCAGGTTCGCCCCGCTGTACTCTCTGCCGGTCACGGGACAGAACGGCATTCCCACAGGCGTGTCGGATGTCCAGCCCTGTTGCCAGTCCCCGGCCTTTTCCGCTAGGGAAAGCATGGTTTCAGCGATACCGTTGACGAACTCTTCCTGAACTTCGCGGCTGATCTGAAAGCGGTTTTTCCTTTCGCGCGGCTGCTCACTCATGCGTTTTCCTCCCGCAGTTCCACGATGACGGAATCCTGTTCGTCCTGCGGATTGAGAAAGCCCGCCAGAACGGCGTCCTTCCTGCTCATCAGGAAGGCCCCTGCGTCGAGCTGTCGTTCAATATGCCGGGGCGTAAGGCTCACGCGCTCCTTTTCCTGGGAACGGACAGGTGAATCAAAGAGGCCGAAACTGTTGCGCGGAACGTCTTTCATGTCGAACTCCTTTCAGATTGTTGAATTACCAGCGGCATCGCTTGCGCCAGAGGGTTTCGGTGTATCTGGTCTCCCGGCGTCTGCCCATGAGCGCCGTGCGTATCGCCCTGAGACAGGCAAGAGGCGACATGCCGGAGCGTTGAACAAAGAACAGGGCCACAATGCCCAGGCAGGCAATGGCCGCCGTCCACCAGGACCAGTGGAACAGCCACAGAGCCAGGGGAAAGATGGCACGGGCATCCAGAATGAAAATTTTCGGCGTGAGACCGGTATCCCGCCAGAGAACTTCACCGTTCATGACGTTTCCTCCAGAGCGAGGGTGTGGGACGGACTGTTTTGCCTTGCCTTGCGCTCCGCCAGAATGGCCTGATAGATGTCCCTGCCTATGTCGCCTCCGGCATAGGCGCGTTCGGCGGCATCCTGTATGCGCTGGCCGGAGGAGGAAAGCAGTTCTTCGGCCTGCGGAATCAGACGCTCCAGGGGCGTGTTCAGCAGGGTTTCCCGGATTTCGGGAGTGAAGGCCAGATATTCGCGCAGCGCCGTGCGTCCGCTGTTGTCCGGCAACGGGACGAGACGCTGGGAAATGATGAGCCTGAGACTGGAAATGAGCGTCGCCGTGATTTGCAGCCTTTCCGCAATGGGAAAGACGTTGATGATGCGGGAAAGAGTTTCCGGCACGGAGCGCGTATGCACCGTGGAATAGGCGGCAACGCCTATTTCTGCGCTTTCTATCATGCCCCGGAGCGTATCGGGATCACGGCTTTCCCCGATAAGCACCACGTCCGGCGCCGTGCGCGTTGAGTTGCGCGTGGCCGTAAGAAACGATTTCAGATGTTCGGGAATGGTGCTTTGCGATACCGGACCTCCGGGATTCGGTATGGCGTCAAAGTCGAATTCTATGGGGGATTCGTAGGTGCTGACGTTGCGCCCGCCCTTTTCAATGATGCGTCGAAGAATGGCGGCGAGCAGCGTGCTTTTTCCGCTTCCCATGACGCCTGTGACCAGAACCAGACCGTTGGACGGCATGGCATGGTCCAGAATTTCCTGTTCCACATGCAGGTCTTCCAGGGCCGGGGGCATGGAAGGAATGGCACGGAACACGATTTTGACGCCGGTGGAATAGCCGTCGGCCACCGGGGTGGCATTGCCGCGATAGCGGCGGCGCACGCCTCGGCTTTCCTCGATTTCATGGGCAAAGTCATAGTCCGACTGGCCGGACTTGATGAGCGCGGCCACGGAATTGTTCCGGGTCAGGCGTTCCAGAGCGGACAGAAGTTCATCGGTCGTAATGGCCCGCTGCGTGACCATCCGCCATGTTCCGTTGAGGCGCATCCATGCCGGAAGCGCGGAACGCAGGCACAGGTCGGACATGCCGCAACGGGTTCCCCAGAGCAGCAGGTCGTTGATGCCCGCATAGTCCCAGCGGATACGCGGTTCACGAGGATACCAGCCGGGATTCGTCATGGTCATTTTCTCCCCTTTTTTACGGAAGGAGACGGGGCGACCGTGAAGGAGGACGGCGCGGTAATCCGATAAACGCGCTGGCCGATGTTCAGCTTGTTTCCGTTGTCCGTGGTGTGCATTCCCAGGTCGGAAGAGGCGGTGCTGATGCGGCTCAGAAGGTGCTGGGCGGTGAGCAGGTGATACAGCATGGCTCCGCGATAGCTCCGCACCATCCGCGCCACGTTGTCCGCGTAAAGCTGATCCGCCTCTTTCAGTCCCTGCGTCCAGGCTTCACGCACGGCGCGTCGCCAGATGGCCCGCTCTTCGCTGCTTTGGGGCAGAACGGCAGGGTTCGGTTTTTCCGGTTCGGGAAAATCGTCCATCATCAGAAAGGTTCGCCAGTGGGGAACAACCGCGATATACTGTGCCGGTTCAAGCATTTCATAGGTCGCTTTCGCTGCTGTAGCGGTTCCCGGCTCTTCAATCCGCATGGACGCTCCGGCCCGTGCCAGAAGCGGCGGCATGATGAGGGCTTCCCCCTGCGTCAGAACAAGCGGCGTGAAGTTGAAGGCGGCATCCATGATGGTACTGAACTCTTCGGTTCTGGCGGCAAGCTGTCGGTAGCGCCAGGTTATGGCCGTCTGAAACGTGACAAGCCGGGCAGCCTCCTTGATGGCTCTGGGGCGCATGAGCTTGACGGCGGTATGCTCCTTTTCCCTGCCGCCTTTCATTTCCAGAAGTTCCGCCAGCTCTTCGGGGTCGCCTTTGCGCGGTCCCGAAGCGGGGTCGGCGGGAACATGCACGGCCAGGTATTGCCCGTTGCCGTCTTCAGCATAGGAGGCGTCGTAGGGTGTGAAGGCTTGGTCGTCGTTTGTTTTGTCCGCCGTTTTCGGCGCATTGACCGTGCCGGGGGGAACGGGTACGGGAGTCGTGGGGGCATTCTGCGGGCGCATTCCCGCGCACCCGGTCAGAGAGACAGCTGCGATGAAGGCCAGCAGAAGAGAGGCCGCCTTACGGGGACCGAAAAGACGGAGCCGAAGCGCAGGGATGAGACGGGCGAACATCGTCATGAATGAAGCTCCTTACCGGTGGTTCTTGCCAGCGTGAGAACGCGGTTGATGGGGTCGAAACGCACGGCGGCCTGGGGCTGTATCTGCCATGCGATGTCTTCCAGAAGTTCATGCGCGGGACGGTTCAGCCCATGCACCACCACGGTCATGACCTGTGCAGAGGGTGTTCCCGCTTCCCTGTAGCGAAAGCCGAGTTGCAGGCAGATTTCCTTGAGCGCTCCTTCCGCGGGTCCCGTCCAGGTAATGGAGACAGGCAGATTCAGCGAAGGGTCGGAAGGCAGCAGCAGAGGCTGCAAACCCTGTCCGCGCAGTCTGGCGATCATGGCGAGTTCCCCATGAGCCTGTTCTGCCGCGTGTCCCAGGGTGGTTGATACGAAATCGGCAGGCGGAGGAGCGGAAGATTGCTCCCTTCCCGCGCAGGCGGCGAGAAAAAGACAGCATAAGCACAGCACAAGGTTGCGGAACATGATGGACCTCCTTTATGGATGAAAAGACACACCCCGCCCGCCTTACGGGCGAGGAGAAACGATGCCGACTCCTTGCAGCAGCCAGCGACCGAACGGCAGGAAACGGCGGTTACGCAAAAGGGAAATGCGCCAGAGCGTCGTGAGGATTCCAAGAAGACATGGCAGAGAGATGAGACAGAGGGCGATGACGGACAGCATGGTTCGCTGCCATATAGCCGCCAGAGCGCAGAGAACGACGGGAGCGATAAAAAGCGGAACGCGCAGACAAAGCACCCTGATGACGCCGGGAATATCCGCGTCGTCGGCAATACCCCAGGCGGCAAGCAGCAGAGAAAAGTCCTGTGCAACCGCGTGTTGTTCCTGGGAAGAGCGATGACTGCGGAAAAAAGCGACACGGGCACAAAGTTTGTTCCGAAGAAGGGAACATTGCCGCCTGGACTCGCAAAGAGCGGTAACAAGAGCCGTGGTCGAGAGATACTTTTTCATAGGCATCAGCTTCTGAAGTTATCCTGTGATATTCGTGAAGTCTGGGAAACTCCTGACGGTGATTGCGTCGGCATCGCGTGCCCGGAGCCGGGGCTGTTCCATTGCCTCGAAATGTCGCCGCGAAGTTCCCTTGCGCCCTGCGCCCCGGAGCTGACGGTATTGGTGGAGGCGATGAAGATGCTCTTGACTCCGGCCTGGTCTTCCTTTTCTCCCAGCCCGTGGATTTGCTGACCTATCCAGCTGGTCACATGCTCCGGCAGGTAATGGATGAGGGAGAAGAACTTGTTGGCCGCCATGATGACGACGATGCCGAGGATGACCAGCATGGAGAACGTGCCGGTAATGCCGAGAATTTTGGTTTGTGCGGTTCCGGCGACGAACATCTCAAAGCTGGCTCCGAGAAGTCTGCCGAGGACGTTCATGAGAATGACGGCGGCAAAGAATCCCGCCACCATCAGAGGAGGACGGATGATGATGGCAAGGAGAAGGAAATAGCCTCTTTTGCCGTGCTGACCGGCAGCGCCGTCTCCGTCGGGCAGCGCATGGGCGCACAGCCAGAGCGGGGCCGCGACCAGGGCTTCCACAATGAGGATGATCCAGCCCACCATGGCCGAAATCCAGCGGATGAAGGGAATGGCGGGCAGGTAGTAGGCCAGCGCCAGCCCGTACAGCAGAAGGGGAAGAAAAACGGCGAACAGGGCAAAGGAGATATACTTGTCCAGATTCGGAATGGCCTTGCCTACGAGGGGCAGCTCCTTGCCCATGGAGTGCGCCACATCCACGACGCCGAGCGCCGAGGCCAGCCCCCATGCCGTACCGATGAAGTAGTCCCCCACATTGGAAATCGCCATGATGGGGTCCTGGCTGGAGAGCTTTTCAACGGCAATGGGCAGAATGTTTGCGGCGACCAGTTGATTCAACGTGGCCCGCAGCCAGTTGGTCAGTTCGTCAAAGGCCCGGCCTTCATCCGTCACGGACGGCGTGGCCGTGATGTCCGTGATTCCCCTTCGGCTGGAATAGGCGGTCTTGATATAGTTTGCCACACGTTCCTTCGCGGCTTCATAGTCCTGCAGGCCGTGCGTCCAGGCATACAGTTCGGAGACGGTATATTGGTGTGGGCTGTAGGTAATGCCGGAGTACATGGCCTCGCGGACTTCCTGATTGATCCATGCTATGGACCAGTAGGAAGAACCGGCGATGAGCCAGCCGTACTGGGCGGAGTTTTCCTTGAAATCTGCGAGCTTGCTTTGAAGCTGTCCCTGTCCGGCATAGCTTTGCAGTTCGGAAAGAATGGTCGCATTGACCTGATTTGCGGCGCTGTGCAGTGCGCGGGGGTCAATGGAGGAAGACGGCGTTTCCGGGTCGGCAAGCTGCTGCGCCACAGAAGAAAGGGCGGAGATGGCCGTTCCTACGGCATTGACCTTGCCCCTGCACAGGGCATCGCTTTCATCCACACAGGAAACCTGAATGGAACCCGCATTGCCGTTGAAAAGGAACTGGTATTCTCCCCCGGAGCGGAACCAGTTGCTTTTGTAGTTCCATTCTCCGCCCGGCGAGATATTCATGCCGCGACGCTCGTTCAGGTAATACTGGAGCGTCAAAGATTCCAGAGCGCCGTTGGTAATGGCCGCATAGTGCGTGACGTTCTGGTCCGGTGCCTGTACGGTGATCTGACCGGCGTGTTCCACAAAGTAGTCGGTCCCCAGTTCCCAGACGAAATTGCCGAGGTTGATGGAAAAGCCGATGCAGGCCAGAATGGCCACCTGGAAGAGACTCAGCCCCTTGAAGATCGGAGCCAGAGCGCCCATGGCCCCCACAAAACGCAGAGGCATCCACAGGGAGCTGAAACGCTTGCCGAAGGGCACGCCTTCATGCGCCGTTCCGGCCACGGCCAGAGCCATGACCCACAGGAACAGCGCGGAAATGACGGCCAGCGCCACCAAATTGAAGGCGCTGAAAATCTGGAGCATCAGTTCCGAAGCCTGCGAGCCTCCAAGACCGGCTCCCCAGGTATCCCAGCCCTGTCCGAGGAAGGTGTCGAGAATCTGCTTGCTGGCATCCGTGGGCAGAAGAATTTCCGAGGTGGCAGGGAGTTCAGATGCCATGGCGTCTCCCCTTTTCTTCATTGAGGGTGCTGTTGACTTTGTGCCCAATTGAGCTACATTTTCTAAAAACAGGAGGACAAACATGCCTGCCAACGATTATGTTCGCGCCCGTATTGACCCCGCCATCAAGAATGAGGCCGCCGCCGTACTGGCAACAATGGGACTGACGGTATCCGACCTCTGCCGCATGGCGCTGACCAGAGTGGCTCATGAAAAGCGTCTGCCTTTCAGTCTGGAAGTACCCAATGAGGAAACCAGAAAGGCGTTCGAGGCTATTGATAATCGGGAAGGTCTGCATTACGCCAAGGATGCAGATGATATGTTCAGGCAGTTGGGCATATAAATGCTTCAGCCCGTATTCACGACCTCTTTTCAAAAGGACGTTAAGCGCGTTGAAAAACGTGGTTACGACATGGAAAAACTGAAGGAAGTGATAAAGCTCATCCTGCTGAATCAAAGACCGCTTCCGCCGAAATACAAAGACCATCCTCTCAGGGGGAAATGGCAGCCGAAATGGGAGCTGCACATTGAACCTGACTGGCTGCTGATTTACCAGATTTCCGGGGAGCAATGCTTTTTTGCCAGAACCGGCACTCATGCCGACCTTTTTTCGTTGTAGCAGGCGCATGGCGGTCTCCTACTGCTGTGCGCCGACCATGCGGGCATAAAGGTCGTCCATGTCCCTGCCGGTGGTTCCTTCCATGCGGGAAAGGAAATCCAGAGCCGCAATGACGGTCAGGCGGTCCATAAGCTCCATGTTTTTCCGGGCAAGCTCCATCTGAAATGCCTGCATGACCGCCATTTCCCGCAACAGTCCGGCATCCGTGGCCGTGGCTATCTGGGCAAACCAGTTGGGGTTGCCTACGCGCATCTGTGAGAGCAGTTTGTAAAGCCCGGCTTCCGAAAGTTTTCCGTCCACAATGCCGGGAGGATTGCCGCTTCCTCCGGCTTCCGACCACTGGTTCTTCGCCCATTCGGTCACGTCTTCCGGCAATGTGGGAGCGTGCAGCACGACGTGGTGGTTGAGTGCTTCGGTAACGGCGGCCAGACGTTCTTCATGGACCTTTCTTGCCGCCGCGTAGGTCTGCCCTGCCGGAGTTTCCTTTTGTGCGTCCGTGACCATGGGAAGCGGACGGGGATTGGCCAGCGTCTTGATGGATTCATGCGCCTGCGCCAGCTGGTCTTCCGTAAGCGTGCTCTGGAGCGGAAAGAGCGCATCCAGACTTTCCGGTTCGGAAGGCTGGTCGTCGGCCAGAATGCGATGCAGAAATTCCACCGGTTTTGTGCCGGGCGTGTTGGCATAGGCGAACTGCTTTTCCCTCATGGTCGCATGAATTTCCTGTCCGGCCTGTGCGCCGAGCTGTATTCCCGCTCCCAGCGAGGTTGCGCCGCAAAGCCCTGAAGGCTGGGCTGCCGAGCCGTACATGTCTTCGGTTTTCATGGCTTCGCCCGCAACGGCCTGTCCCTTGATGGCGGCGACATTGCTTTCTTTGAGCGCCACCAGCGCCCGGACGACGGTCGCCGTTTCGCTTTTGATGGTGCCGATGATATTCTGTGCGGCCAGCAGAATTTCCGAACGGATGGCCTGGGCTTCCGCAGCGGTATAGGCGTTGACGGCCTGAATCGTTTCAGATTTGGCCGCAGAAATCATGGCGTTGATGGAACCGCAGCCGCAGCCTCCGGCCCAGACCGGGACCGGAAAAAGAACAATCGCCAGGGCAAAAAAGAGCTTTTTCATTGTTCCTCCGCCAGTTCATTGGCAATTTCCAAAATGACGTTGACGACTTCCTCGTCGGAATCGCTCCTGTCCTCCACCTGCCGTCTGCGTCGTTCCACTTCGGCCTTGGCCGAACCTCCGGGAAAACGTCGAGCCAGTCTGCGTAACGCCTCGGACGGTCCCAGCCTTTGATAAAGATGGTTGCGGATGGTCACGTCTTCCGTGGTGGTGCTGAAGGCCCAGAGGGACTGCCCGCCTATGGTCAGACTGAGGACAAGCTGCGACATGCCCGCCCCCGTGCGGAACAGGGCTACGAGATTGGAACCTGCCTTGCCGGGCTTTCCCAGACGGGAAAGGGCATGACGGCAGGCCCCGTTCAGACCGAAGCGGAGACTCAGATTCTCAATGCTCTTTTCCGTGCCGGACCCCAGAATGACGACCGTGGTGGCCAGTTCGTCCGTGATGATTTTGGGAATATCGTCGATGGATTGCGTATAAAGACCGATGGAAAGGTTCCATTTGCGGCTTTCACGGGCCATGGTGGTCATATCCGCCTGCAACTGGCCGGAAACCGAGGTGTTTTTGGTGACGCGATGCGCTTCGTCGTAGCAAAGCCTTTTGGGGTCCTCCCGAATCGCCTCGATTCGCCCGGCATGATAGTCCCGGTAGGCTTCGGGCATGAGCTGCACATCCGCAGGCATCAGGAAAAAGCGTGAACCGAGGACGTGCCGGGCCAGCATATACATGACGGCAGACTGTCGATCCGCCGTGGAACCGCCGCGCGGAGCCACTTCATCAAGGTCGAGGCTGACGATCTGAGCGTCGCCGAGGTCGAATTGCGTGGGTTCCTTCAGGATGACATAGGCGTCGATAGCATCCAGAAGGGAACGCCAGACATTGAGGATGAGACTTTCGTCATAGGTGTTCTGGATGCCTTTGTTCTGCCTGATTTGCGAGCCGACATCCGCCAGCAGAGGCACGGCGTAGCGCTGGGCCTGCAAGGCCTCATGGACATAGCCTCGTTCAAAAAGTCCATCGACCACTTCCCACCAGGACGTGGAAGCGTCCCGACGTATGCCTTCTTCTGTGATGAGGGCGTGCAGCTTCGGAAGCACGTTCGGCTGGTAAAGCCGGGGGTGATGGTTGTCGGAGAGTTCCTCATAGGCGAGATCAACCGCTCTGCCTATGAGTCCGGGAACGCCGTCTGCCGGAGCCGTGACATCCAGAGGCGTGGCCAGCAAAGACAGCAGATTGACCAGAAATGCCTTGTGAGAGGGCAGAGGTTTTCTGTTGCCGAGCGGCGTATCAAAGGGATTGATGGCATAGTCCGGCGTCATCCTGAGCCTGTGATAGGCTGCGAGATGTTTGCGGCCTTCAGGCAGATTTTCCTTCAGCAGCGTTATCAGCCCGGAGCTGGACGGGCCGACATCCACGATGGACAGCCACGGCAGACGTGACAGGCCGCTCTGAGTGACGAACGCAAAGTTGAAGGCATTGAGAAAAACGGACTTGCCGCCGCCCATCGGTGCAACGCCGAGGTCTATCCAGGCGGCCTGTTCCGAAGAGTTGGCCGCATACGGCATGATTTTACCGTCCTGGGTTCGGAACAGCAGGCTTCCTTCCCGCCACGGCGACGCCGGACGCAGCGGCAACATGCCAAGAGCGTCCTGCAAGGGCGCGGCGGTGACGGGAGCCGGACTTGCGGGCATCATGGCGGGAAGCGTCGCGGTAAAACCGAGAAGAGGGTCGCCTGTGGCTTCGGAAACATCCGCCGTTCCCCATCCCTGAACGGTTTTGGACAGTTCCGCGACGCGCCGCCGGAGCAGCAGATGGGCTTCCTGCTCGGAATCCGTCACACAGGCCCAGGTGCAGAAGCAGATGCGGAACCGGATGCAGCATACGCCTTCAAGGTCCAGCTCTTTCAGGGCATCAACGGCCTTATTGAACTTTTTGTTGTCCGAAGAGCTGAAGGCCAGAATGGCCGCAAGCAGGGGCCGGAGACCCATGTTCAGGCCGCCGTCTTCCAGCAGGAAGGAAATGCGGTACGGCAGTCGTTCGTCACGCCTGGCAAGTACCCGGAAGAGTTCCTGAAACGGTTTCGGCGTCTGGGGCATGAGCGTCATGATGAGAGGCCCGAATATTCTGTCGCCGATGCGTATGGCGTTGCGGGAAATCAGTTCTCCCTCACGGGGCCAGAGCTGTGTCTTGAAATCCGGGTACAGCATGTTATGCAGCCTGTCCGCCCTGCTTGTGTCGGGATCAGGCAGACGCAGCGGCAAGGGATCGCCGGGGATGAGAGGCCGCCAGTCCCGACCGGTCATATCCGGGGAAATGCACAAACGGATGTCCCGCAGAGCCTCATGGGCCGAAAGGGGATGCACCAGCAGGTCAACCTGACGGAAAGCGTCCATCACGCCGGTCAGAAAACCGTTATGGGCGTCATGCAGCGCGACCACGGCGCGGGACACCTGCTGACAGCCCGGAATCGTCGGCACCTTGGACATGGCGGCATTGCGTTCCTTCAGGGCTGTTTTCCGCAGGGAATCCGGCAGAACGGCGGGCCTTGTCCAAAGAACGAGCCAGCAGGTTTCCAGAGCGCAGTAGCGTTGCAGCGTGGCTCCCCAGTCATCCAGCAGCGGGCCGATATGAAGGCCCAGATTCTGTGCCGTCAGCCGGGAAGGACGCAGAAGTTCGGTAATTCGGGAGGAGCTGCTTTCCGGGTCGTACTCAAAAACGACCTGCAGCAGGTGTCCCGACTTGGAAAAGGAAGACTGGAATTTTTCCGTCAGACCGGAAACAATGCTCCCGTATTCTTCCACACCCACATGTTTCAGGGAGCCTTCAAGACGCAGAAGGCTTACGAGACTTCCGTCGTCCGCCACCAGAACGTCGTCATCAACCGTTTCCAGTCGGCAGTAACCGTACACCGGTCCGGCGAAGACTTCAGAGATGGCGCGTATGCCGCAGTCTATGCCATTGACAAGTTTATCCAGCATCAGGATTCCCTCTTCAGAACGACCTGTTGAATCACCACCCCGCGCGGGGTGGTGGCCGTGGAGGCACGGCAGACAAGCACGGTGGCGATAAGACGCTGGGTGCTTTCCACCCCCTGGCTTGATTCATAGGAAACGACCAGAGGGAACTCGATGCGCCATGTGGCCTTTCCGCTGACCAGCCCGGAGGCGATGATGACCGGGGCACCGGTGGCAACGGACGAGGCGGAAAGCCGTTTTTCCCGAATCATGTTCAGAATCCCGGAGCTTTCCAGAGAGGAAAGGAAGGACTTGAACGTGTCGTCATCGAAATTCGGTCTGACGGCTTCCAGTTTTTCGCGCCACTCCAGAAAGTTGAGCGACATGGCCCCGGTAATGGTGTCCGACACCCACGTCAGCAGCCCGCTCTGGGTAAGCAGCGGCTGGTCGAGAGGAACCAGAGGCGCCAGGCGTAAATCAGGCGTGGCTGCGAAATATCGGGGTTTCGGCTGATTCAGCAGAAGCAGCGCAATGACGGACAGGCTGACCATCAGCGCCAGGCTCAGTCCCAGCGCCAGTTTCATGGCGCGATGAAACTGGGTTCTGTACCAGCCGAGACCTCCGATAACGGCAGCCGCGTCCGGGGCCGGAGATGAAGCATGAGGTTCCATGCTCAGAGCCTGCCCCGGAGCTTTCGGCGGGGAAGAGGTTTCCTTTTTTTTGAACACGCTCATGCTTCATCTCCTTGAAGTTTACAGGCCGAGATCACTCATGCCGGAAGTCTGATCGGAGCCGAAGAGCGTGGCCGAACCGGAACCGAGGGTTTCTCCCAGACCAAGCAGCACGGCTCCGACCAGAATCTTGATGAGGCCGCCGGGATAGGTCGATTCGCCCTGGCGTTTGGTGGCCTTGTACATGTCAATGGATTTTGAAATGCAATCCATTGATATATTGTGAAGAAAAATATTTTTATAAAAAAATACCCCGGCAATTACCCCAAAAGGAATGGGATATTACCGGGCGTTGCTGGATTGCTTTGGACACGACTCGGGCTGGGGGAGAGCGTAGGCAAGGGGAAAGGCCACAAATATTGCGCCATCAATGAAACAGACAATCAGCCGTTTCGCATGGTTACACTCTGGTTTATGTGTCGGCGCGGCGCAAACGGAAAAGGAGATGCCTAAATAGTGTCGTCAAATTAGGATGAGAAAAAGATCGAATACGGCATAAGGATTGAGTTTGACACGGACATGATCCATGTGACAGAAGTAGGCATGGAGGGCGGCTTCAACGGCCGGTTCGGTGCCGGAGCGCGTTTCAGCGGCGATTACGCTAATACGGGTGATTAAGGGATAGAGAAAGAAGATGACACAAAATGAAATACAGGACAGGAAATCAAGGGTTGAAAGGACAGGTATAAAATGCCTAAGTTTCTTTTCTGGGGCGCTTGGACTGGATCTTGGCCTAGAAAAAGCTGGGATTCATCCGCTTCTTGCCTGTGAGGTTGATCGACGTTGCCGCGAGACGATAACCGCCAACAGGCCGGAAATCGGGCTGATAGGTGACATACGGGATTACACGGCTTCCGAAATAATGGAAATGGCTGGCTTGCGAGCTGGAGATGAGGTTGATCTGATTGCCGGTGGCCCGCCCTGCCAGGCGTTCAGCACGGCAGGCAAAAGGCGTGGATTTGAGGACGAACGCGGAAATGTGTTCCTGCGCTACATAGATATAATTGAGGAAATACGCCCAAAATTCGCCGTCATTGAGAACGTTCGTGGCATTCTTTCCGCCCCGCTTGAGCATATTCCTTGGAAGGATCGCGGCGACAGGAAACTGGGCAAACGCAACATGAAAGGCGGTGCACTTGCCTATATCCTTGAAAGGCTGGGAAAGGCAGGGTACGGCGTCACCTTCAACCTTTACAACTCGGCCAATTTCGGTTCGCCGGAGATACGCGAGCGGGTCATTTTCATCTGCTCAAGAGACGGACGCAAAGCGCCTTGGCTCGTGCCCACTCATTCCGAGCACGGTGAGCACGGGCTGCCGCGCTGGAAAACCCTCCGCGACGCCATAGGCGATCTGAAGGAAGAAGAGCAGACGTATGCGAGCTTCCCCGAAAAGCGGCTCCGCTGGTACAGAATGCTGAAAGAGGGGCAGAATTGGCGCAACCTCCCCGAGAACCTTCAAAAGGAGGCGCTCGGCAAGTCCTACGAGGCTGGCGGTGGAAAGACCGGTTTTCTGCGCAGACTTGCATGGGAAAAGCCTTCGCCGACACTTGTCACTTTTCCAGCCATGCCCGCGACCGACCTTGCTCATCCAGAAAAGGACAGGCCGCTCAGCATACAGGAATACAAGCGCATACAGGAATTCCCCGATGAATGGATTCTCTGCGGATCGCTATCCGACCAGTACAGGCAGATTGGAAACGCCGTCCCCATTAGCCTTGGCCGGGCTGTTGGGAGCTTGATCATGTCCCTGCTCAATAACCTTCCCATACAGGAATACGAGGGATTTAAATATTCGCGCTATCTCAACACGACCGACAGACAACTTGTACAAAAGCGTTCGGTTGCTGTCCAGCTTACTTTTTCAGGTGAGGCAATATGAACTATTATCTCCTTATAGTAAATGACTGCTGGGATGACAGAGGAAATAAAATATCAGCGAAAAATGTCGCCCAGCACAGGCTTTCACGAGGATTGTGGAACATATATTCAAACACACCCCACAAGAAGCTCATAAAGGCGGGCGACTCGGTTATAATCTATCTGGCTGGCACTTCCGAAGGCGGAAGAGCCTTTCTCGCAACGGCGAAAGTACAGGGCATTACAAGCGATCCCAAATCCCTTTCAGGGCTGTACGGCGAGCCGCCTATCTCCGCACTTATGCTGGAAGATATAGCCGTGTTTCCTGAAAGTCCGAAAATAGCCGATATCAAGGATGAGCTTGAGTTCGTCCCGAAAAACAACCCAAAATGGGGCTGTGTTATGCAGAGGGGGGCAAAAATCATAAGCAAAAAGGATTACGAACGCATCGTCACTGCCGGAAATTTTGCTGTATCCAGCTGACAATGTAATTCCTAAACCCTTCCTCCGACAGCCTTGTCCGTAGTGCTGCGTCCGGAAAGGACTCCCAGTTCGTCCTGCCGTTGTTCGCGTACACCCTGAACCATTTCCTTATATCGGTTCCAAGGCGTACTCTCGAGGATGACGAATTTTCCGAGTTGCTCCGGTTCTTTACCTGCAAAAGCTCCCACTTGCCCTGTCCCGTCGGCTTTATGAAGTCAACCGCCCTAATTATGGCTCCGCTGCACCACGCCCAGCCAATCTGCTCGGCTTGCCACGCTATATAGGATTCAAGTATCCACCCAATAAAATTCTCCGCACCCATCGCCTCCATGTGATAGCGGATGGCCTCGTCAAGTCTGTCCGGAGGCACGGAATAGGCCGCTTCAAGCACATCCCTTATTCGCTCGTCCGGTATAGTTCTTGGTATAACCGGCCCGTTGCTCTGCCTTCCGTTGAAAAAGCTCTGAGCGTGTTTCATAAGAAATTCCGCAGTTATGCGTTCCGGAATCCGGGATGACTGCATACCGGGATTCTGGAAAAGAAACTCCGCCACCACCCCGTAAGCCTGCGCGATGGACGGATAGGCGGGGTACAGCTGGTTCATTATGTCACGTCCCACATCGAAAGCACTTGTATTGTTTTGCATGTATCGACCTCTTTCCTACGAAGACTACATAAAAGTTGCATCATGGTCCATGGCACGGAAGGATCCATTTCTGTTTGGTTAGGAAATTAAATTCAACCTGCTGAAGTCATATGGATTTCCCGGTTTTTGTCGTGGTGGATTCAGAAGTTTCTAGGGAAATCGAACCGAGCAGGCTAACTTGGATGAGTTGACAAAGCTGCTGGATGGAGAGTCGGATACGGCTCAGAAATTTTTGGTAAGCGAGGAGCAAATAGACCGTCAGGGCCGTGTAGATTTGAATCAGCACGGCATTTTCCGTGTTCCCGGCAAAAGACCTGATTCGCGGGTTTTGCTTGATTTCCCTGAAGAATATCTCAATTTGCCTGCGATCTTTGTAAATCTCGGCGATAGTCCTGGGCGCAAGACGGAAGTGATTGGTCAGAAATTCGTAACGTCTGCCGCTTTCCGGATTTCGATAGCCTATCCTGCGTAGGCTGATCCCTTCCCCCTTGTGGCTGACCACGATGACATGCCCAGGCGTTATGCCATCCCTGCGACTGACCGGACGCCGCACCAATAGCCTGTGAACAGCGTCTCGTTTCAGTCGGGTCACAAAGAAAACGCCTTGCACCCCAAGGATGCGGAAACGGAATAGTTGATACACCCCTTGTCAAAAATCGCGATGGAGCTTTTGGGGAGTTCCACTTTCAGCCCCAATGGTAAAAGCGACTCCCGACGCTGGACAGCAATGAACTGCCCCAAACAAAGCAACAGATTCCGGGAAACTCAACGCAGCCTGAACGTAGGGCGTGGAATGTCCTGCTTTTTTCGTTCAGGCTGCTCCGCCTCGGCAACAAACTTTTGAATATCTTCCTCCGTAGGCCGCACATTTGCAATATCAATATCTCCCGCCGTGCCGAAGGCATACCAGACTACCCTGCGCCCGTAGTCTATCCTTTCATCGCGGTTCTGCCCGTGGGGGCGGGCGGGGGTGTGTCTGTACAGCTCGTTGGCTACCTCCTGCACTGTGTATCCGGCACAGCGCATGTACAGGGCAATGGCCGCATCCAGCCGTGATTCATCCATCTTTTCGGGAAAACGTTTTTTTACCATGTTACGATAGGCGGTATACGGGGAAGCCAGTGTACCAATCTTGGGAAACTCGCGTTGCCTGACCTCTATGCCGGGAGCTATCCGTTTGCGGAAACGCCAGAGATTGCCAAGGTGCGGACTGCGCTTGCCCAGCCAGTGCTTGAAGCGAGGGAGCCGTTTCGTCTGTTCCGACTGAACCTGTTTCTCCCGCAACGCCGCGTACTCCTCCCGCTCCTGTTCTTTCAGGAAATGCCGGGCAATGTTCAGCACGGAAAACCCGTGCCGAGCAAGATGGACTGTAGCCGCCTCACGACGTTCCCGCTGCCGCTGTTCCAGTTCGTGCCGCTCTTCCTCCCGTTTCTTTCTGGCGTAATGATTCTCTTCGGCCAGATTTTGCCGTTCCTTCTGATACTCCAGCCACTCCTCCCGGCATACATGGCTGACCGCTTCCGGGGCGGGCTTATGGAATGTCCGCTCAGAATAGAAGCCGGGTTTGAACTCTCCAAGCCGTTTGCAGAGTTTGGACATGCCGAAATTCCTGTCCACGCTGGACGCCTTGATTGCCGTGTCTCCCACGAAAATCACAGCGCCGGAACCTTTGCGGACGAAACGCAGACCGACCGCATCCAGTCCGGCATGAAGCTCTTCCCAACATGAGGCGCTCTGGATGACGGTATGGCCGCGTTCCTGCGCGATACGCTGCGCGGATTTTTCGCCCGTGGCGCTTTCAAAGTCCTCTGCCTTGGGCCTGGGTTTTACCCGTTCCCGCCGCAGAAGATTCTTGACCACATATCCCTGTTCATTGACGCGATAACGGGCATTTATCTGCGGAGCCCAGCCCTGCCGGTGTTCGATTTCAGCAATGATTTTGTGCGCCTCTTCGATGTCGAATCCTCGGTGCGGCTGAATGACCTTTTCCGTGTAGGGATGCGTCCGGTTCACGACAATATGAAGATGACAGTTTCCCGTATTCTTGTGCAGGGCATAGAGCGTCTGATGTTCGGCAAGCCCCATTCCCCGGAGAAAGAGATTGACCGCTTCATCCACCTGTTCACGGGAAGGCTGCTCGTTTTCCTGCCATGACAGAATCCAGTGCGTGACCGGCATCCTGCTCTGGATGGATTCCTCGGCAAGAGAAATCATTTCCCTTTTTTGGGCGGCAACAGTCGTTGTCAGAAAGTTTCTGCTTCCGGCATAGGCGAGCTTGTCCTTGCCCCCGTCATCGTGTTCGGCAAGGATATAGTCCACCAGACCGCCAATCATGACGGCCTTGGACTTTTTGAAGCTGGTACGCTTGAGCTTCTTGATAATCATCGTCTTTCGCTCAGGGCTTCGATGGCGTGCCGGATTTCCCGCAATGCAGCGTCCAGTTCCGAAAGGGTGGCCGGATTTGCAGTCCGCTTTACCATCTCGAAATGATGCTTGAGCAATCCCCCAAGCCGCCGCAGTTCCCGGATGGTCTGGTCGTCCGTTCTGGCGATAATGGGCCTGCCGCCGAAGAAAAGCCGCCGCATGTACTCGGAAACAGAGATTCCGGCGGTGACGGCCTGCCGGGTTATTCTTTCATCTTCTTCGGTGGTAAGTCTGAGTGTCCGCCGTTTCTGAAATCTGGTTGTCGCCTTCCGTTTTTCCATCTGCCTTTCCTGCCTTTTTAAGAGCGTGAGAAGCGTAGCGCCGAACGCTCTGAGGGTGTCCAGAGGCGAAGCCTTTGGCAGGATGTTAGCTGGCGTCAGACAGCTACCATCCTGTAAGGAAGAACCCCGGCGGTCTTGGGGACTGCCTTTTGTTGCTTCGGGGGAAGCATTGCCCGCGCTGTGCTTCCGCTTTTGGCGCAAGCATAGATGAAAAATCACCTTGAAGACCAGAGAAAAAAGCAAAAAGACTGTATTGTTTTTCTTTGAACAATACGATGATACGAAAATAGAAACTTGAAAATAAAATGAGGAAAAAGAAATTCTCTTTATTTGTGTAATAGTGTCCGTATCTATCCGATGTAGTATGTATTTATACGGCAAGAAAAGTTGTCAATAAAGTTTTTATAGTGGTATGAGGAAAAGAAAAGGAATTTTTGACAAGGAAGGAGATGCTTATGGCAACGGCTCGTCGTTACACAGTAGAACAGATAGAGGCCGCCAGGAAAAAGCTCCGCAACCTGCCGGTGAAAGAGGTAGGGAAGACTCGCGGGGAAGTCGCGGAATTTCTGGTTAACGACATCAAAAAGGCCATGCGGCAGGGCTACACGCTGCGAGACATACGGAACTTGCTTGCGGATGCTGGGGTATCGGTTCCGCTCACCAAGTTGGAGGCTTTGTTTGACAAGGGTTCCAGCTTGGAGCCGGTAAAGGAACAGGGTGCAGTCGAAGAAGGCACGCCCACGGCCCGTGAAGGCAACAGCAAAGGGGAATGGGAAAGAGCAGGGAATGACATAGAAGAAAACACTACGGCAGGGAAGTGCCTTGACCCTGTCGTCTTTTGAAGTATCGTATAAAAGCTCAACGACTGGAGGAAGTCATATGAAGGTTAGAGTTGTTCCCTATAACCCTGTCTGGAAGCTGGAATTTAAACGGGAGGCTGATTCCATAGCAGGAATACTCGGCGATCTTCTTGTTTCCATACATCATATTGGCAGCACTGCGGTGGAAGGGTTATGCGCAAAGCCAATTATAGATATTATGCCTGTAGTGACCGATGTGGAAAAAGTTGATGACTTTGATGAATCATTCAGAAAATTAGGTTATGAGTGCATGGGGGAATTTGGTATTCCCGGAAGACGATATTATCGAAAGGGGGGAGATGATAGGACTCATCAAATTCATATTTTTGGAATGACGGATAAAGAAAATATTGAAAGGCATATTGCAGTAAGAGACTACCTGAGAAAACATACTGAGGTTGCAGAAAGGTACGGTACTCTAAAAAAACACCTTGCACAAAAATTTCCATTTGATATTGAAGGGTATTGCGAAGGAAAAGATGCCTTTGTCAAGGCAATGGAAGTTGATGCCTTGCGCTGGAAGGTGTTAATTAGAACTCATTTCATAATTAATGGGCAATTTTTATAACTCTTCTCAACAAAATCA
>OGZK01000569.1_pt1 | contig 36679 bp, 41 predicted proteins | sample 1576791 | NCBI WGS metagenome assembly OGZK01 (sample SAMEA3541556, study PRJEB24748) | human gut metagenome | biome: human gut; feature: human-associated habitat; material: faeces | place: China | collected 2012
TTTTATTTTTAGGCACCTTTTTATTTTTAGGCACCTTTTTATTTTTAGGCACCTTTTTATTTTTAGGCACCTTATAAAACGCAAATTACATCTGCATTTTATAAGGTTATTTCAAGTGTTTGTAACCCTTGAAATTCTATTTTCTTGTTAAATTATTTTTAATAAAGCTTTATTATGTGCTTATTCTAACATTTAGATTTAATATTTGTCAATAGTTTTTTAAAATTTCATTATGTTTTTCAATAACTGCTTGTAAATCATTTATAAAATCAACTTTTTTAGTCTCATCTCTCAAAAGAGCAGCAGGATGCCAAGTAGGCATATACATTATCCCCTTTTTCTCAATCCACTTACCTCTTGAAGCAGTAATTCCATACTCCTTACCCAAAATATTTTTCAAAGCAACACTCCCTAGCAAAACTATTATTTTAGGCTTTACCAACATAACTTGATTCCTCAAATAATTCAAGCAAGCATTTGATTCATCATCTTCTGGATTTCTATTTGCAGGAGGTCTACACTTAACAACATTTGCAATATATACCTCTTCTCTTTTAATTCCAACAATACCAAAAGCCATATTCATAAGTTTACCAGCTTTACCGACAAAAGGTTCCCCTAACCTATCCTCATCAGCCCCAGGTCCTTCACCTATAAACATTATATCAGCATTTTTGTTACCAACACCAAATACTATATTTTGTCTTGTTTTGCATAATTTACATTTATTACAATTTACTATTGAATTTTCTAGTTCTTCCCATGTTTCAAACATTGCTACACCTCTTTTTTTGTCATCTATAAACTTTACATTACACATTTTTCCACTAATTTTATTTTAACTTTTTCATTTGTGTTTATTTCTGCTTTTGTGCCTATTGGAATAACTGTTTTTCTTTCTATATGTCCAAAATTATTTGATTTTATGATTGGAAATTTGTATTCACCTTCTAAAACATCTGTTATAATCTTTTCTAGTGATATTCCACTTTCATGTTCATAATTTCCAATCCAAAGACCTTTTATTTTATCAAATACTCCATTTTGTTTCATATAATACAAATTATTACTTGTCCCTGCTGGATCTGTCTCAAATCCTAGTTCTTCTAAAAATAGAATCTTATCTGTAAAGTCTAGTGAATATTTGCCAGCAACCATTCCTCTTATTAATGAAAGATTTCCACCTATAAGTTCTCCACTCGTTTTTCCTTCTTGAATTGTTATATATTCTTCATTTTCTGTTCCTAGTTCTAAACTTCCATTTACAAACCTACTTAGTGCCTGTTTGTAGCTAAAATCTGTTTCATCTGTTGCTATCGTTTTAAAATTCGTTCCACTAAACGTTACTAATCCTGTTTTTTCTGTTATCATATTTGTAATTGAAGTTATATCACTATAACCACATATTATTTTGGGATTTTTCTTTATTAATTCATAATCTAAATATTCAAATGTTGAATTACTGTTATTTCCACCCTTTGCACACCAAATCATTTTTACTTCTTTATCTGCAAACATTTCGTTTATATCTTCTGCTTTTTCTTTTGCAGTGCTACTATACCCATTAGTATTTGAAAATATATTTTTGGAATATTTTACTTTGAATCCGCTTCTTTCTACTATTTCTTTTGCTTTATTTAATTCTTCTATATTATTTCCTATTATTGGACTTGATGGTGCTACAACTCCTATTGTATCACCTATTTTTAATTTTTGTGGTCTTAATTTTGGTAATTTCATTGTCAAATCTCCTTAAATTTTTATAGAAATTAAATTTAATTTTTTATATTTATTACACTTTTTCAATTTTCTTTAACTCATCATATTTTCTTTCTTCTTTTGAATATTCATCTGGTTTTAATCCTAATCTTGTTTTCATATATTGGCTAATAGAAATATATATTATTGTAAATATTATTCCTACTATTATTAGCGCATTTGCAGATGTTGTAACCCCTAATATAAATGATGCTAAATAGCCAAAAATCATTTTGGTAGCATTTCTAAATAAATTATATACAGAATTTATTTGAGTATCTATTTCTTTGTTTGCAAAATTCATTAAATACCTATCTATTATTGTATAATACATTCCATTTATAAAACCAAATATCATATATGTACTTAATATTATTATAATTCCTACTAAATTTTCTCTTATTCTTGATATTCCGCAAATTCCTGCTACTAATGCACTTATTGACAATGTTAATGATAATACTGTAAGTGATTTATTTTTTAATATACTATTAAATTTATTTTCTTTTTTGGAAGCAATTGCATTTATAAGACTGTTCAGAGCCCCTGCATACCCTATTAATATTGATGATAGATTTATATCCTCCAAAAGGTTCACTTCATAATTTCCTAATATACTTAGAAGTGAACATATAAACGCTGCTGATAGTATTAATGCTTTTAATCTTTCTGATTTTAACACAAATTTAAATCCAGATTTTATGTTTTTAATTTCTTCATTTCCCATTGCTTTTTTTAAACTAGTATTACCTTTGGGATTAGGTTCTATGAATCCCATAGATATTATTGTAGATATTATTAATATTATTAGTGAACATATCATTGGTAAATATCCATTTATTGTAAATAAATATCCTGCTATTACTTTTGAAATCATATTTAGTGTATAATAACCTGTTGCACCTTTTGAATTTAGTTTTGAAAATATTTGATTTTTATATTTTGATGGTGGTATTGATTCTTTTAATAATACTGCTTGTATTGTTTCTTTAATTCCAAATCCTATTGCTGATATAAAATTTGCCAAAATTAAATCAAATATATTTCTACTAAAAATTATTATAAGCATGTATATAACAAGTGTAATATTTCCTATTACTAAGCTTTTCTTTTTGCCTAAAAATGCTATTATTACATTTATTGGTATTTGCAAAACCATAATAAATAATGCATAGAAACTATCTATTAATACAACGTCTGATGCATTTATGTTTTTAATTTGAGTTAAAAATAAAAAGTTAATTGTGTAATAAAACAGAAGGTCCCATGATAGCATTTTGTATATTGGAAATAATTTCATATTTCTTTTTCTCATTTTTTGTTTTTCTTCTTTTGTTTCTTTTATCTCTTTAATTTCCATATTTACCTCACTTAAATTTATTCATATGTAAAAATTTTCTGTACTTTATAATCTTAATATAATGTATTCTAAATTATAATTATTTTTCAATTAATGAAATTAATGCTGTATTTAATCCATACCCTTGTTTTTCTACTCTAAAAGAATGAATCAAATCTTTATTGCAAACACTACACAAACCACTATCAATAATATTTTCATCTTTTAATCCTGCTTTTTTCAATATAATTCTATTAATTAAAACAGTGTCAATGTTCCACTTTTCTTTATCTTTTTGCTTTTCCATTATATCAATATTTTTGTTTATATTCAAATCTTTAAACTCATTTTCAAACATTTCTTTAACATCTCTATTAACTTCAAAATGACATTTTCTAATACTTGGACAAATACAACAAATAATGTCTTCTGGTTTGCTGTTAAATTCATTTATCATTTTTTCAACTGTTTTTACAGAAATTCTTTGCAATGTTCCTTTCCAGCCAGAGTGTGTATTTGCAATTGTTTTTGTTACTGGGTCAAAAAATAGTAGTAATATGCAATCTGCATTTGTTGTTGATAATACTAAGTTTGGTCTGTTTGTTACAATCCCATCTGTTTTACTATATTCTTCTAAATTTATATCCGGAAAATCTTGATTAATTTTTTTATTTGCAATTGCAATATTATCTGTATGTTCTTGATTTGTTTTTACTATGTTTTTATAATCTACATTTATTGCATTGCATAAATTTTTATAATCTTGAATTGCTTTATTGAATTCATTTTCTGGTAATTGCTGTTTGTTAACTCTTGCTGTTCTAAAATTCACATCTGTTCCTATTGAATACGCATGAGTTATTATGTCTTTGTACTCTAATAATTTTCTGAATTGTAGGTACTGTACTCCATTTTTGTTGATGCGTATAACATTTTTATTACTTAAATCTTTCAAAATATTTCTCCTTTTTTAAGATAACCTGTTTGCACTTTCCTTCATTTTTCTTATAATATCATCCTTAGATTTTTTTTCTATATAATTGTAACTATTTCCGCAAATTCTAGTATCAAACCCGCAAATAGCCTTATAAGAACAATAATCACAAGGCTTTTGACCTTTTTTATTATATGGTTTTATATTAATATTTCCAGTCAAAATCTCTTTTGCAATTTGTTTAATAGTCCTATATATATAATTTTGTAAAACTTCAAATTCCTCTTTATTAACCCCATTTGTTTTTCCCTCTGAAATCTCCCCAGATTTTGTCAATGTTGCTGGTACCAATTTTGATGTTCCTGATTCCAAATTTTTGTCATGCATTTTTATTACCTTTACATCTGCTAATATCAAGCCTTTCATTTTGAAGTTTTTTCTAAGTTCCTCTTCTATTTGTTCTTCTGTTATTTTTTTATCTGCTTTTATCATTTGCTCTAATAGACTAAAATATAATACACCTGCTGGCAATAAGTCTTCTTCTTTGCACACTGCATCCATATATGTTAATAACTGAATTTGTAATCCTGCGTATACTTCATTTAAATCGATATTTTTTGCTGATGATTTGTAATCTATAATTCGTAAGTATTTTCCATCTTCCGAGTTTGCTGTATCTATTCTATCAATTTTTCCTGTAATCTCAACTTTTTTACCATCAGCTAATTGTATTAAAATTGGCTTATATTTTCCTTTTTTCCCAAATTCAATTTCTGTTCCTTCTATATTGAACTCACTATATACAAGTCCTTCAATTATGTATTTTAGTGCTTTTGCAACAATTCTTTTTAATCTTTTTACTAAAACTTTATATTTAGGTGTTGCTACAAATGTATATTTTTTGCCCATATCCAATCTTTCTTCAACAACTATATCTACTAGGCTTTGGATTTTTTCCTCATCTGTTACTAATTCTGGCAAACTGATATTTTCATTTTTTACTTTTTTAAAAAATTCGTCTATTGTTTCATGCATAAATGAACCTGTATCGAAATTTTGAACTTTCAATTCTTCCTTTTCTTTTAGCCTTAGACCATATTGTAAATAATATGAAAATGGACATTGTGCAAATTTTTCTAATTTTGATACACTTGCATTTAGTGTATTTCCATACAACTTTTCTATTGTTTCTTTGTTTATATTTTCAGGTAAATTTGTGTAATCTATTCCTTGTAAGTCTTGTTCCACTTTTGAATACCACTCATTTTGATTTTTGTAGTATTCATAAATTGCATACCAAACGTCATCTATTTTATTTCCGTTTTTCAATTCTGATATATTTTCCAAAAGCTCTTGATATGTCATATTTTTATTTGTGATTTCATAATTTTTGTTGATTACATCACTTTCTTCTTTTAGTTCTGGAAATAATTTTTTAATTTTATTTACCATCATTGATGGTCTTAATGATTTTCCCTCTGTTTCTGATGATGCATATGATAAATATAATTGTTTTTCTGCTGTTGTGAAAGCTTTATAAATATTGAAGTTTTCTTCATATAGATTTTCTATCGTTCCATTTGCAAGTTCAATTCCATCTTGTTGTAAAATTTCTCTGTCTTTATCCCCGAAAAAACCCTCTGCTTTATTAATACTTGGAAAACTTCCATCATTTAATCCTATTATAAAAATAGTGTCTACTTTATGACTTCTTGACCTTTCTACATCTCCTACAATTACTTGGTCCTGTGTTCCTGGTATTTTTCCTAATTCACTATTTTTCAAACCTGTTTTAAGTATTTGCATATATTTTGCAACACTTAATTTTTCCTCTCCAAATATTAAAACCATTTCATCAAATATATCTAAAATTATTTTGTAACTTGCAATATATTCATTCGCTAAATCAATTTGTCCTAACTCTTGTAACTCACTTATTTTTGTGTTGATTTTTCCTTCTATCTGCTGTTCTTGCATAAATTCATACACTGCTTTTGTTGTTTCTTTTACGGTTCCAAATTTGCTTCTTAATTTTAATAATGGCTCTATTATTTGTTTTCTTAATCTATTTAGATATTCAATTTCTTCCTTGTTATCGTCATTTATTCCATATGTGAAATCGTTTTTCCACTTATTGTGCTTTATTCCCCATTTTGTACAATAATTTTCTAATTTAAAAATATCGTCATTTTCTATGTCAGAGAATCCTATTTTTAAGTAATTGAAAACCGCTTCTTTTGAAAAGTTGTTGCTGAAAATTTCAAATATTGAAAGCAAATATTGAACTATTATGTTTTGGTTCAGATCTCTCTTTTCGTCTATAAAAACAGGAATATCATATTGAGCAAAAATGCTTCTTATCAAACTTGAATATGTATCAATATTTCTTGTAATAACCGAAATATCTTTATATCTTAATTTTTTATCTCTTACAAGTCTCGTAATTTGTTTTGCAACATTTTCAATTTCTGAATATTGGTTTTTGGCTAAAAATAATTTGATATTTTCCACTTTTTTATCATATTTTTTTGCCCTGTTATTAAAAATATTTTTCTCCAAATATTTAAGTTCATCTGTTTTAAAACGTGGTGTTTCACCTAAATACACCGTATTTTCTAATTCCAGTTTTTCTTCTTTGACCAAATTCATTATTTTGGAAATTGTAACTTTATTTGGATAAAATATATCTGTATCTGGTTTTAAGCTTGGTTCTAAGCTATCTGCGCATACTGTTATTGTAACTTGTTTTGCTAGTTTAATAAACTTTTTTAGTACCTCATATTCTTGGTATGTAAAACCAGAAAATTCATCTATATAAATTAAACTATCTTTAACAATATCAGTATCTTCAATAGTATTTGAAAGCATAGTTAATAAGTCTGTATCTTCAATATACTCACCTTGCAATTTTTTCTCAAAATTACTGTAAATTAAAAACATGTCATTTAACTTTGTCTTCAAATATTGGTCATCAGTATTTTCAATTTCTTGTTGTAAATCTTGTGGTAAAACGCCATGTTTTTTAAACTCTGTAATTGCTGTCATAGATAAGTCAATATTTTCATCAGATTTACTTAAAAATTTTAAATTATTTTTATTTTCATTTAATATTGAATAAATAAGCATTGACTTACCACATTTTGTCAATTGTGTTTGTGTGTTTCCTCCTATTTCTTGCAATACTCTATGAGCCATTCTTGAAATTGTTAATACTTCTGCATTTATTACTGCCTTTGTATCAATTGCATCCATTAGCTTTTTTTCTGCCGTAAATGAGAATTGTTCTGGTGTTATTATGTATATTTTTTTCTCTGTTTTTACTAGTTTTGCTATTTCATTAAAGCAATATTCGCTTTTTCCACTACCTGATTTTCCATAAATTATTCGTAAACTCATTTTTTTCTCCTTAAAATGCTCCTCCACCTCCGCCGACTTCCGCCGCCGCCAGAAAATCCGCCTCCACCGGAGAAGTTTCCTCCGCTTCCGCTTGAACTGCCTGACATTGATGTTGCGACTTTTTCTAATGTTTCATTATAACTGTTTAAAAATCTTCTATCTGGGCTAGCATAGGTGTAAAATATATAATAATCTGATATTAAATATTCTAATATGTCTTTATCATTTATTAATTTGGTTAAATCATCATCTAAATTTAGTTTTCCTATTTTTTCAATTATCTTTTTAGATATTCCAAAACTTACTGCATATGCTAAATATTTTTCCCATAAAACAACATGTTCAATATCTTTATCACTTAATAACGAATTTTTTAGTTTGTACTTTAGCGTGTTTAATTTACTATAATCTTCTATCATATTAACATTATTTTTTAACATTAAATTATCTGTTAGCACTAGTATTGTTGCTGTACATATTAAAAATTCATCTGCTATTAAATAGCTTCCAGGTGCAATTATTGCTGTTATTATCATTATCACTCCAAATAGTGTAACTAAACTTATTGTTGTTGTTACTACTCTTTGTCCAGTTATTCTTTGAACTATTTTGTTTATTTGATGTCTTATTATTATAACTATATTTAATAGTGCAGTTATAATTCCTATCATTGCGAATAATATTATCATTAATATTGTCATAGATTTTGCCATAGACATATTATTTATTCCATTAAAAATAATATGTCTTATAACAACTAATATTGATATTACAAACAAAAATATGTTAAATTTTCTTAATGCTATTGGTACACTTTTTTTGTTTGCTCCCATTTTTGATAATCTCATTTCTACCATTTTATTTAGCTGTTCAAATTTTTCGTTTGCGTCTTTCTCCTTAGGGATTTTTTCTAATCTATCTGATAATTCAACTATTTCTTTACTATTAAATATCCAGTCATATACATATTTTTCAATTGTATCCATTTCATTTTCTTTTTCAGGTACTTTTAATATTAAATATACTCTCCCTTTGTTAATTTGGTCTTTTATTTCTAATTTTATATTTTTCTTTTCTATCAAATTTAAAATCACTGCTATTATGTCTCTTGATAAAATATCTCTGCTTCCTTGTATACATCCTGCTATCATTGGATTATATTTATTAAATAAATAATCTTCATCTATGTCTTCTAATATGTATTTCTTGTCTTTTTCAAATGATAATAATAAAATCATCCAGTAAATTAGTAAGCATACTCCCATAATTACAACGTTTCTTGTAAATTTTATTTTTTCTTCCTTGTGTTCTATAATATCATTTTCATTTTCATATATTATTTCTGTTGCATCTATTCCTGATTTTTTAGTTGAATTTGCTATATTAGAATTATCAAATATTACTCTTGCAGCTACATATTGTCCTTTTTTTATATCATTAACTTTAAAATTTGCATGAGTATTGGAAATTATTTTTGATTGTCCGTTATCTGGTCCATGTCCCCAGATTTTTATTTCTGATTTATTGTAAGGTAAATATATGTCTATATTCAAATTTTCTATGTTACATTTCCATTCTCCTCCGATAAAATTATAATATAATTCTCCTATATCATTATGTTGCACGCATAGGTCTTTTATATTATATTTTATTTTAAATGTTTTCAATTCATTTGAAGATGGTGAATACACTTTTATTCCAAATGTTTTTTTATCTTTGGTTGTTGTATATACTCCATTTTCTCCATTTATCGCATTTTTTTCTATATTATAGTTTTTTTCCGCTTTTCCAATAATTTCACTAACACTTTTAACATCTACATCTGAACCTGTGTATAAATTATCATTTATTCTATTGTTTTTGATTATATCTTTATATTCACTATTAGTTACTTTATATGGTACTGTTATATATATTCCATTATATTCCCCATTGAAATAGTATGTAAGTGTTTGTTCTATATCTACTGAGCCGTCTGTATTTACATTTGCTTGTATATCCATATCTTCTATATAATAGCTTTGGGCTTCTACTTTGTTTTGTATAAATATTATTGCTATTAAAATTATTAAAAATATTACTAATTGTTTTATATTTTTTTTCATTTGAATTTCCCCTTTTTATCTTTTATCTTTTTTTATCTTGTTGTTTAAAACTGTTTTTGAGGACGGAGGAAAAAAACAGTTTTATTGTTCTCTTCTCCAATAAAATAAATATTGTTGTGCAAGTCCTTTTAAGTCTCCAAATTTTTCTTCTGCCAATTTTTCAATTTTTACTTTACTAACTTTTGTCTCATCATCCTCTTTTATATATAAATCATTCATAACTCTTCTAACCCATACATCAATTGGAAAAACATCAAATCTTTTTAAATCTGAAAATAGTAATATGCAATCTGCTACTTTGGGTCCAACACCTGAAAGTCTTAGTAATTCATTTCTTACTTCTTGTGTATTTGGATTATTTTTTAATTTTTCTAAATCTACTTCTTTATTTAATATCATTTGTGTTGTTTCATATAATCTTATATCTCTAAATCCTAATCCAAGATTTCTATATTCTTGTATAGTTACATCTTTTAATTGTTCATATGTTGGAAATGTATAATATTTTTTTCCGTTCCATTCGATTTCATTTCCATATTTTTGTGATATTCTTTCTATTATTCCCTTTATTCTTGGTATGTTATTATTTGCTGATATTATAAATGATATTATTGTTTCCCATAAATCTTGGTTTAATATTCTTATGCCTTTTCCATATTGAATACTTGTTTTTAAGTATTCATCTACATTTCCTAATTGTTCTTTTATTTTTTCATAGTCTCTTTTTAAATTAAAATATTCATTTACCACTTCTTCTATATTTTTATCACATATTCCTGTAAATGTAATAGTTTCGTCTTCTTTCTTTACATTTATTATTCCATTTTTTATAACTCCTGTGTAGCTTCCGTCTTCTTGTTCATTCCATCTAAAACATTGTCCACATTCAAATATGTCTTTTAGTTCAAATGAATTTTGATTTTTTATTATATATTTTTGTTCTTCCACCTTTTCTCACCATTACTTTCTTTTCTATGTTAAATTTCATATTTCATATTTTAATAATCTTCTTCATTATTATATCACATGTATTAAATTAATTCTATTTATATAGAAAAAATATTTATACATTTTGTTGTAAAAATTTGGAAATTTTTATAATTTAAATCTTGCGTTTTTTTGCCTAATATGTTACACTATTTTTGCTAGGAGGAATACACTGTGAAAGCCAGAAATGAATTAATAACAGATGTTTCTACATCTTTAAAAAGAACAAAAATTTTTTCATGTCCAGAGTTTAAAGATGTTTATTCAAATACATATTTTAGAACAATTATAAAACCAACTTTTGAAAATACTGAAAATATTTATTCATTTATTTTTGGTGACTTTAACAAACTTGGTGTTATTAATGATGTCTATGGTCATGATTTTGGAGATAATGCCTTGCAAATTGCAATGAGAATAATTAAAAAAAGTGTACCCGATGATTCAGTAATAGTTAGAGCTGGTGGGGATGAAATTTATATTATATTACCTAATCATGATAAAAATTTTGCTGATAAATGTTCTAAACTAATACAAAACAATTTACAAAAAAATGCTGTATTAATCGGAGGTCTTTCAATAGAATTGGCATCTTCTGACTCTACACATGGAAATATTGATGACTTACTTAGTATAACTGATAATGAAGTAACTAATATAAAAGCTTCAAGAGAAGAAACAAATTCTCCTGTTGATATTTTAGCAGATGATTTTCTTCCTTTACAAACACCAGAATCAATATCTTCCAAAGAAAAAGAATCTTGGAGTGAATTAAATAATCTAGTAAATATATCAGTATATGAATTTTTACAAAATTTTAGACCTTCTAAAAACTTTGAATTTAAACCTCAACAGATTGTTGACTCTTCTGATTTTGTAACTAATGCTTTTGTATCCTTAATAGATGAGAAAATGGATAATAATCTTCCTAAGAAATTTACTTCTTTTTTAAAAGATGAATATCCATATATGCCTATATATGACACGCCAGATACAATTAGTAAAGATAATACAGATGTAAGTAAAAATAATTCAATTGAGGCTAGAAATTTAAATAATTTGGATGATTATTCAGATGAAGAACTACAAAATATTGTGGACACATTAAATAATGGATTTTATCAGTTAGTAAGAAATAATCCTGAATTATTAAACCATCCTTATTTTCAATTTTTCTTATCAGATGATAATAAAATTAATATGAATAACTTGATACATTCAATAATAAGTGGGGATAAATTAATTGATAATTTTGATAACTACTCTGACTTGGATTTACAAAGCCTTATAACAACATTAAATGCGACTCTTGAACAATTAGTAAGAGATAATACTGGTTTATTAAATAAACAATATTTTAGACTTTTCTTAGCAGAAAAAATTATTAATTCAGATACAGAATATTCAGCATCATATATTTCTGTTCCCGGTTTAAAATTATCTAATTTTGCTTATGATCATACATTTAGTGATAATAGACTTAATAAAACTAATGATATTTTATGCCAAGAAGCCAAAAATGGATTAAATTTTAATGATTCTGCATTTGATTCTTCTGATAATAATGTGTTTTTTCTTAGTCAAGGTGGAGGTAATTATTTATGTTTATATCCTAGGGAAATGAGTAATGTTATAAAACCAAAAATTAATTCTATTGTAGATAAAGTAAATGCTTCTGTAAACATTAAGGATCCTAATAGTGGTTTTCAATTATCATCTTATTCTTTGCATGATAATCAGACTATTCCGAAAACTAGCACAACTGATGCTATAAAATATATTAGAGCTTTAAAAGAAGAAGCTAACTTCCAGAAAGTGCCTTTAAAAAAGCAATTATTTAAAAGTGCTGATGCTTATTTTGCATTTAAAAAGGCTATGGATAATTGTGTTAATTATTACTTAGAGAATATACCTAATGCAGAAAAAAGTACTACTAAAATGGTGCAATTCATTAGAAATGTATATACTTCTTTCTTAAATCAAGAAGTATTACATAATGAAACACGTGAAGACAAAAAAACAGTAGGATTAAGTGATTCTGATATTGAAAAATAAAAAAGCAAAATTGTTAGCTTTTCTATTTTTTTATTTTTTAAAGCCTAATCCTACTACTTCTCTTGCATTAGCAATTATTATGAAGCTCATTGGATCTATTTTTTTTGCTGTTTGTTTAACTCTTGAAACATCTCCTCTTGATGCTGCACACAAAAGCACTAATTTTTGTTCATCTTTATACATTCCTTTTCCATATAACCCTGTTGTGCCTTTTCCGACTTTTTCTCCAATTTCTTCTGCAATTTCTTGATTTTTATTTGAAATTATAATAACTAATTTAGTAAAATAAATTCCTTCAAAAACTATATCTATCATTTTTCCCATTAAATATATTGCAATTGCTGAATATAATCCAATTTCTATTTCTTTAAAAAATAAAATATTTAGTCCAACAATTAGCACATCAACTATTATTATCACATTTCCTGTTCTAATATTATTATTATATTTTTTTACTAACATACTTATTAAATCTGATCCACCTGTTGAAGAATTTGCTTTTAGTATTATGGCAGTCCCTAATCCAATTATTATCCCACCATAAATGCATGCTAAAAACCTATCCTGAGTTAATGGTGTTATTTTGTCAAACAAATCTATTGCAAATGAAAATGTTACTGTTCCTATAAATGATTTTATTACAAACTCTTTTCCTAATTTATATGCAGAAAATATAAATAATGGTGCATTTATTGCTAATATTGTTGTTCCCATTGGAATATCTAAAAAATAATATAAAATTGTTGCAATACCTGCAAATCCTCCTGATGATAGTTGATTTGGTAATAAAAATAGCGATGTTGCTATTGCCATTATTATTGCACCAACTATTGTTTCTATTATTTCTATCAAAAATTTTTTAACTCTTTTTTGACTTGTTTCCATAAAAAAATCACCTTTATTACTATTATGGTAATTTTAGGTGATTTTATACAATAGTTAATGGATAATAGTTTTTTCATTTCCATCCAAAAAATCATTATAAGTTTTTGTTATTTCTATTTTTGATTTTCCTTGTTTTACATCTTTATCTTGTTTTACAATTAAATCTACTTCATATAATTCTTGGAGTTTTTTTATATTTTCTCTTTTATGTCCAATAACATTGTTTGCATCTATTGGATTTACTGTAACTTCAACTTCTTTTACTTTCACATTGAGTTTTTTTATTTTTTCAACAATTGCATCATACCATAAACTTGATTCAACCAATTGTCTAAATGCTGGATGAAATGGTCCCGCTACCACTTCGCTTTGTTGGCTTCCAGGTTCACAGATTTCTTCTGTGTTTTGAAGTCCAACTCTTATTACATCTATTTTTTTGTCATTAAACATTCTTACTAATTGTTTACAAGTCTCAACAGCTTGAACTACTGATAATGGTTCATATATTCCTTCTTGATATTCTTTTTCTAGTTTTGTTCCTTTTATTACTAGTACTGGATAGATTCTTATCATTTTTGGTTTTAATTTTATTAATGCTTTTGCTGTATTTATTTCATCAATCCTACTACTATCAGGCAATCCAACCATCATTTGATGTCCTAAATTAAAGCCATACCATCTTATTAGTTTTGATGCTTTTACTACATCTTTAAAATTATGTCCTCTATTTGCTCTTCCTAAAATATAGTCATTTGCTGATTGGACCCCTAATTCGATTGTTTTTACTTTGTATTTTTTTAGTCTTTTTAGAATTTCTTTGTTAATATAATCTGGTCTTGTTGATATTCGTATACTATCTACTTGTCCATTTTTTATGTATTCATATGCTATTTGTAGTAATTCTTCTTGTTTCTTTTCATCTATTCCTGTAAAACTTCCTCCAAAAAAAGCTATTTCTTTTTTTGCATCTTTTTCTTTTATATTTTCCAAAAAATTGTCTATTGTTTTTTTAGCTTCTTCTTTTGTTATGTTCTTTTTTTGTCCACTTATTGATTTTTGGTTGCAAAATATACAGTCGTTTGGGCATCCTAAATGTGGTACAAATACTGGAATTACATACTCTTTACTCATTCTTTTCTTTCCCTCACTTTGCTTGTTTATAACCTTATAACATTTTTAATTTTCTAACGCCTTTTTTGCTGCTTGCATTTCTGCCTCTTTTTTGCTCTTTCCTTTTCCTGTTGCTAATACTTTTCCATTTAAAGCTACTTCTGCTTCAAATAATTTGTTGTGATCTGGTCCAGATTCTTTTATTATTGTATATTCTATTTTTACATCTCCATTTTTTTGTAATTCTTCTTGTAATACTGTTTTGTAATCTTTTTCTCCTACATGTTTCGTTGCAATTTCTATTTCTTCTTTTAGATTTTCTATAATGAATTTTCTTGCTGGTTCCAATCCTCCATCTATGAATATTGCTGCTATTACTGCTTCTACACTGTCTGCTAATATTGCTGGTCTTTTGTTTCCTCCTGATTTTATTTCTGATTTTCCTAAATATAAAAATTTTCCAAAGTTATGTGCTGTTGCTACTTTGTATAGACTTTTCTCACATACTACTGTTGCTCTTACTTTTGTTAGTTGTCCTTCTTTTAGGTTTAAGTATTTGTTATACATGTATTCACTTGATACAAATTCTAATATGCTGTCTCCTAAAAATTCTAGTTTTTCATTACTTTGTATTCCATGTTCATATGCATATGATGTATGTGTTAATGCATTTTGTAATAGTTTTTTATTATTAAATGTGTATCCTATATTTTTTTCTAATTCTTCTAATTTTTTTGTTTCCACTTTTATCACCTTTCGTATATATTATATACTATTTTACAGATTTTGCAAGTGTTTCGTTAACTTAATTATTATATTATCCACATCAATACTTATATTAATTTTGTGCTAATTATTTATAATAAAATTTTATATATATTTAAAAGGAAATGGTTATTTGCCATTTCCTTTTTATCTATTCTCCTAAATACAATTTTATTAAAGTTAATGCTGAACTTTTTAATCCTTCTTTAATATCGAGATTTTCATTAAATGGTGTTGATGATGTATTTAAACTCTTTACTGAACTAGTATATGTGTATCCTTGCACAATTTGATACCACCATCCACCTGAACTATAATAATATTTTACTCCCTTATATTCTATAACTCCTTCACAAATTAATTCTCCACTTTTATTTGTTTTTATTCCATTTTCTCCACAATAATAACTTACTGCACTTTTACTAGTACTAACTAATAGTGGATACATCAATGTATTGTCACTAATTCCTGTGCCTGTATTGCACATTCCTCGACAGTATGCTGTTGCAACAATTGCTCCTTCATTATTATATTTATAATATTCTCTTGAAAAAGTTTTATCACCACTTGTAACCTTACACAATATTTTATCTGCTTCATTTGTATAATAATTCATATTTTTAGTTGTTGTTGCTTTTACAACAGTTGAAGTAGTAACATTTTTAGCTTTATCTATTGCTTGTACAACTATATTATATGTACTTCCATTTATATCTTTTAACATATCATTAAATTTATAAGTTCCACTTGTTTGGTATTCTGTCCATGTTGTACCACCATCTTTGCTAAATCTATAACCTGATATTCCGCTTGATTCATTATCTGTTGTTTTAGCCTGATCTGTTGTACTAGATGTTACTGTTATACTATTTATAGAACTTGTAGTTGTTGGAGTAAATGTATTTGGTTTTAATTTATCAATATTTGTTACAGTTCCTGTTAACATTCCTCCTGCATTTATTCCATCCCATAATCTTGCATATACATTTCCATTCGCTGTTAGTGTTTGACTTGCTGTACTATTCCAGTTCTTTCCATCCAAACTTGTTTGAATCGTATATCCGGTTATATCTGTACTTGCTGTCGCTTTAACATCTGTATTCGTCCAATCATTTGTACTATATGTAAATTTTGCATTCGCTTCTGTTAAATCTACTATCTTTCCTGTTGTTTGTTCTGCTACTACCTCCGCTGTCTTCTTATTTTCCGCAATTGCTATTATCTTGATAGTATATTTTTTATTTTGTATTAATCCTTCATATGTATATTTTTCTTCTGTTGTTGTTTTTATTAATTTATATTCTTCATCATCTTCACTTTTTATATAATATTCTAGCTTTCCACCTTGATTTCTTTTAGTTGTTACCTCTACTGTTATTGTACTTGTTGTATTTGAAATGACTTTTAGTTTTATAATTGGTAAAAATTTTCCTAATTCTCCTATGAATGTTACATTATTTAGTTCTACTTTGTATACCTCTTTATCAACTATTACATAAAAATATATGTCTACATTTTCTCCATCTTCTTCTGTGCTTGTCTCTTCAACTGTTACTTCTTTTCCTATTTTTTTCAAATCCTCTATATTTTCTATAACATTATTTCTCGTCGCTGTTATTATCTCTTCTGCTGTTCCAAATGGATTATTTGTTTGTTCATTTATTAGTTTTAGTTTTAGATATTCTATTATTTGAACCCTTTTATTCTCCAACTGTGCTTGTTTTGCATTTTTAAATATTCCTGTATTTGTAATTGATTGTATTGTTATCCCTGAAAGTATAAGTAATACTATAATTGTCATTACCAAAGCTACTAATGTTATTCCTTTTTGTTTTTCTATTTCTTTTTTCTGTAAATATATAGTTTTAATTTTATTGTTATTCATATTTATAAAACTTCTCCATTATCTTATGTTTTTCATCTTTTATTATGTATTTTTCCTAATATAGACTGTTCTTTATTAATTATACATAAGTTTTCATGTATAATCAATAATTCTAATTTTATTTAATATAATTGTAATATTTCTGTCATTTTGTTGTAATAATACATATTTTATTATGTATCATCTACATTATGTATTCTTTTTTGATAGAATAGTTATAGTCATTTAATCAGGAGGTTAACTAATAGTGAAATTCAAAAGAATTAAAGATTTACGAGAAGATCATGATAAATTCCAAAAAGATATAGCTCAGCTTCTAGGAATTTCTCAGCAATATTATTCTGAATATGAAAAAGGAAATAGAACTATACCCATAAATCATCTAATAACATTAGCAAAATATTATAACACCTCAATAGACTATATAGTAGGTCTATCTGATAAAATAGATGAAAATACAAACCTTAAACAAAACAATATAAAAAAGTAGTATAATCTAGATTTTCTAGTCTATACTACTTTTTTATTATATTTCCATTTGACTTGCTAAGAATGTTGCAGCAGATTGTGCCACCTTTTTTTCAACTTCATTCATTTTTGTATTTGAATCTTTTGACATTAATATTACTGTTCCAATTGTATCTCCATTTGATATTATAGGATATACAATTTGTGATTTATTTTTCTTTTCATTAGTATCGTTTTTTGTAATAGGCATTGCCATATCACTATTTTCTTTACTTGTATAAACTTCCTTATCTTCCATAAGTTTTTCAAGTTCTTGGCTAACATCCTGTTCTAAAAATTCTTTTTTAGAACCACCTGATACAGCAATTATTGTATCTTTATCAGTTATACATGCTATATGTCCTGTTGTTTTTGCTAATGTCTCTGCATATCCTGTTGCAAATTCTGATAATTCTCCAATTGGAGAATATTTTTTTAATATTACTTGACCTTCTCTGTCAGTAAATATTTCTAGTGGATCTCCTTCTTTTATTCTTAAAGTTTTTCTTATTTCTTTTGGAATTACCACTCTACCTAAGTCATCTATTCTTCTTACTACTCCAGTTGCCTTCATATTTATCCTCCTTTAATTTCAAGTCTATTCTTATTATCTCAAAAGAGGAATTTTTTATACATTTTTCTTGATTTTTTTATACTTCTTTTTTATTAAAAAAACTACTTTTACATTTATCTATGATATATCCTAAACTATTAGAAAATTCTTTAAGCATAACAATCTTTATTGATTGATCTTTTCCTTTTAGGTAATCATCTATAACTTGTTTTAACTGTTTTATATTATCCATCTCTGGTTCTATTTCTTTTGGATTTTTATCAACCCTATTTATTAATTTTTCTTTTATTAAAACAATATCTTCATTACTTGCACATGAAATTCTTTGGAACAATTGGTAAACATCATAATATTTAAAAATTGGTATATTCATGCACTCTCTATCAAATTTTTCATAGAAACTTTCCATTTTCATTGGTATACATTTAAATATTTCTTCTGCCTTTTCCTTATACATTTTGTCTAACAATTGACTATTTAAGTTATTGAAATGTTTTATTATATCATTCATATCTTCTGCCACTTGCTCTATTGCTATTTTTGAAAGTTCTTCTTCTACATTTTTGCAATATTTTGATTTCAATGAAGATAGATTCATTCCATTGAAAAATATATTTTTTAATGTTTTAAAGTCATAATCTATAAGTCCTTTTCTTGAAAAATAGCTAAAATATGCATAAATTTTTACAATATCTATTAATTCTATATTTCCTTGTTTTACATCTTCTAACACTTCTTTTATAACTCTATCAAACTCATCATCTGATATTTTCCAGTATTCTTCTGTAAGAAGTCTTTTATACCCTGGTAAATTGTCTGTATCTACTGTATTTCTTATTGTTTCCATGTTTTCTTTAAATAATTTCATATCAAAAATTCTTGTTCTTACATAATATTCTATAAATTTAAAGAATCTATATTCTGCTTTAAAATTGTAATAATAGTTACTATCAAATTCTTTTATATAAAATTGTCTATTATCCATTAAAGTTCTTGATGATACTAATATTGATTTATATTCTTCATTGTCTTTTATATTTATAAATTTATCTTTTGTTATTTTTCCAGCTTTAATTTCAAATGAAATAGCTATTGTGAATATTAGCATTGTTTGCATAACTCTATTATTTGTATTTGGATAATTTTTTTCTACCATTTCATATATTTTTTGGAAATCATTTAATGCATGTTTCAATATTCTTAAATTTCTTGTTCCGCTTCTTTCAAATGTCAATATTATTAATCTTGTATTTTCTCTTAAAAATCTTATTAAATCAGGATTATTTTCATACCTCATCAAAATTCCATTTATGATATAATCAAATTTTGGTGCGTATTCAAATGTTTCACCAATCAATTTTTCTTTTATTCTCTCATAATCGTTTGCTTTATCAAAAACATGCTCAATCTTATTTCTTATTTTCTCAACCATTGGTTTATCTGTTGTATTTAATTCTCCTTGTTTATCCAAAAGATATGTTGCTATAAATGTCTTCATTTCTATATTTGAACTTTTTAATTTTGTTGAAAGTTCTTTTTCATTACATATTATTATTGTTTTTATATGATCATGTTCAACAAAGTTATTAATATATCCTAATATATCTATAACATCTACATTTGCTCTTTCTAGATCATCAAAACATAGAACTTTATCATCAGTAGAGAAAAACTCAGAATAATCGATTTTATCTCCATTTTGTGTAACACCAAAGAAATTTGCCATATCTAATCCAGTTTTAGCATATTCTGGTATTGTTGTCTGTCCTGTTGATTCCATGAATTTTCTTAGGTTTTTATCCATCAATTGTGTTGTTTCTATAAATATTTTTTTACTAATATCTTCCAAGTTTGATATACCATATAATGACATATATATAGTTGTATATCTTTTTCCGTTTAATTGCATTGACTCAATTTTCTTTTTTATTTTGTTATTCCAGAAGTGAGTTTTACCAACTCCCCATTCTCCATTTATCATTATTGCATAATCAGTGTAATCAGATCTTACATAATCTAATATGCTTTCTACTAAATCTTCCATGCTAAATCTCCACTCCATTTCTTGGTGTCCTTTTTTGGATGTATCTTTTTGTGACATTGTTATAAAAAGGACGTTTATTTTCATTTGTTTGATTTTCTTTATTTAATCTTTTGCTAATACAAGAACTCCTATTCTTTCAGGTCTTGCTTGCTGTAATATTTTACTACATTCATTTACAGTACTTCCTGTTGTGTATATATCATCTATTAACAAAACTTTTTTATTTGTTATTATTTCTTCATTTTGTATACTATATACTCCTTGTATATTTTGTTGTCTATCTTCTTTATTTAGTTTGCTTTGTTCTATTATATTCTTTGTTTTTATTAAACAATTATTCACTAATTCCAAATTCGTTTGCTTTGATATTTCATTTGCTATCAGTAAGCTTTGATTATATCCTCTTTCTTTGTATCTTTTTTTACTTATTGGAACTGGTATAATTTTATCATATTTTTTTATATTTTCAAATATTTTTTTGTTTTTTAACAAAAAATTTACAAATGTTTTGTAAATATATGATTTTTCGTTAAATTTGTAATCTATTATTAGTTGACGTATTTGTCCTTCATATTTAAATATGTACATTAATTCTTGAAAATATTTCTCTTTTTCTGATTTTTCTTCTATATATTCTTTTTGTAATATTCTTATTTCTGCTTGTTTTTTTAATTCTAGATTACATTTTGAACATATTGATTTTGCGTCTATTTTTCCACATATTCCGCATGTTTGTGGATAAATTTGATTTAATATTTTTTCTTGAATTCTAAAAATTTTTTTCACTCTTTTCTTGATTTAAAATAAATTGATTTAACTTTGTTATTAGTTACAATTCACAGTTTTATTTTATTTAATAATAAAACTGTGAATTATAATTATTCTTGACCTATTTGTCTCATTTTGAACTCTAATCCGGTGTTTCTTTTTTTACTGTCAACATTTTGAATCATATAATCAACAACTCTCTCACTGCCAACAATAATTAAAAGTTTTTTAGCTCTTGTAATTCCTGTATATAGTAAATTTCTAGTCAATAACATTGGAGCAGATGAAGGCGCAAGCATTATTACAACATCAAATTCACTTCCGTTGTGCCTTATGTATTGTAATTGCATAACTATGTTCTATTTGGTCTAAATCTGAATACTCGTACCAAGCAACTTTTTCATCATCAAATTGGATTTTAACAATTTTTTCTTTTTCGTCTATTTCTATTATTGTTCCAATTTCTCCATTAAACACCCCTGTTCCATATGGTTGTTTTTCTCTTTCCCATGTTATGTCATAATTATTTTTAATTTGCATAACTCTGTCTCCAACTCTATATACTATGTCTCCACTCTTTCTTTCTGGCAATTCCTCTAAATTAGGGTTTAAGACAGCTTGTAAGGCCTTATTTAACTCTCTTGTGCCTAATGGTCCTTTTTTTGTTGGAGTTAAAACTTGAATATTTTTGAAAAAATCATAATTTCCGAATTTTTCTAATCTTCCTGTTGATAGGCTTATTACTTCTTGTAACATTCTTTCTGTTGAATTTTGTTTTATAAAGAAAAAGTCTTGTTTTGTATCTTCTTCTATTTCTTCATCATCATTTTTTATAAATCCTAATCCATTATTTACTCTATGGGCATTTAGAACTATTTTACTTTTTGCAGCTTGTCTAAAAATTTTATCTAATTTTACTGTATTTATTACTTCTGAATTTATCAAATCTTTTAAAACACTTCCTGGTCCAACTGATGCTAATTGGTCTACATCTCCTACTAGTATTAACTTCGTACCTTGATATATGCAATTTAATAGATAATTCATTACAAACATATCTACCATTGATAATTCATCTACTACAATTAAATCTGCATCTATTGGTTCTCCTTTATAATCACTGTGTCTTGAATAAATCCCTTCATCATCTAATTTTCCAATTCCTAATAGTCTATGTAAAGTTGATGCTTCTTTTCCTGTTGCTTCTGTCATTTTTTTAGCTGCTCGTCCTGTTGGAGCCGTTAAAACAACTTTTTTCTTTCTTTCTTCGAATAAGTCAATTATTGTTTTTATGATTGTAGTTTTACCTGTTCCCGGTCCACCTGTTATAATCGTTACATTACTATCATTTATTGATAAAACTGCTTCTCTCTGTTTATCTGATAACTCTATACTTGATTTTTTCTCTATATCTTTTAGTGCATTTTCTATATGTTCAATTTTCTTTACATTTTTACTTTTGTCTAATCTTATAATTCTAGTTGCAATTTCTTTTTCTACACTATAAAAATTTTCTAGATATATCCATTCAAAATCGTCTCTTTTTTCAACAACAATTTCTTCTTTTGCCTTTAAATTAATGATATTTTCTTCTACGGCTTCTGTGGTTACATCTAATAATGATATTACATATTCTATCAAATTTTCTTTTATTACACATGAATGTCCATTATATGTTGCTTTGATTAAACTATATTTTATTCCACTTTCAACTCTTTTTTGATTATCATAATCTATTCCTAGTTTTAAAGCCATTTGGTCTATTTGTTTAAAATCAACCCCACGTGCCATATCAATCAATATATATGGATTTACTTCAATTTGTTCTATTGCATTGATTCCTAATAAATCATAGATTTTTTTTGCATTTTCTGCTCCTATTCCAAATCTCTCTAAAAATCCTACTATTTGCCATACTTCCCAATTTTCTAAAAAGCTTTCTGACATTTCTATTGCTTTATTTTTTGATATTCCTTTTATTTGTGCAAGTTTTTCTGGTTCGAATTTGAATACATTTATTGTATCTTCTCCAAATGTTTTTATAATTTTTTTTGCAGTGGCTTCTCCAATTCCTTTAACACTTCCATTTGCTAAGTATTTTTCTAGTGCATCTAATGTTTCAGGCATTAATTTCTCAAATGTTTCAACTTTGAATTGTCTTCCATAGTCTTTGTGTTCAACAAATTTTCCTTCTACTCTCAATGTGTCTCCACTTTTGACGAATGGTAAATATCCTACTATTGTTGTTTCTTCCTCTTCTGTTTCAAATACTGCTATTGTATAACTGTTTACGTCATTTTGATATATGATGTCTGTTATTTCTCCTTTGATTTCCAATTATTTTCTCTCCTTTATTTTGCCTCTATCTCTCTTATTTGTTTTTTAAGTTTATCATATTTACAGGCAAAAAACAAGAGTTTTACTGTTCATCAACATTATCAATTATATCTTTACATTCTTTCCATCCAGTCACTTTTAGAATATCATAATCTTTTGATAATTTTTTTGCAATTTCTTTTGTATTATCACTTGAATTCAAGTCAGCAACTATTATATTTTTTAAATAATCTTCTCTTCCATATAATATTTTAAATAAAATTGAACGCAAAAATCCTTCAATCTTTTCTTCTTGATTTTTAACTGCAATTATTACATATATTCCATCTGATTTAAATTTTGTAAATCTGCTTATGTATATAATGTTTTTTATAACTTCAAATAAACCATAAATGGCTAATGTCCAAAATATTGTGCTTAATACAAATTCCAACATTTTTATGCCTCCTATGGTTTATAATATGATTTTTTTATTTTTTTGTGATTTTGTTATTTAATATGTCTAATTACTATGATTTAACAGATTTTAGCATCCAAATAATCTTTCCATATTCTTTGATATAATCATCTATTAATGATGATGTTGAATATTCTTTTTCATTTTCTGATTTTTCTTTTATTTCTATTGTTTTCTTTAATAATTCTTCATAATCTGAAAGTATATTGTTATATATTTCTTCTGATTTTATTTTTTTGTTTTCTGCTTCTTTTATTGATGATTTTTCTAAGTAATCTTTCATTGTTCCTAATGGTTGTCCTCCTAAAATTGCTATATGCTCAGCTATTTCGTCTATTTGCTCATTTATTTCGTCATATAATTCCTCTAATTTTGCATGTACTTGAAAAAAGTCCTTTCCTTCTATGTTCCAATGATAATTTTGTAATTTTCTGTAAAATATATTTAAGTCTGCTAAAAATTCATTTAATTTGTTTTCTAATTCCATAATAAAACCTCTCTTTCTATGTTTTATTATGAACTGTATATTTTGATTTTATTCTTTTATAGTTTTTTATTTAAATTCTTTTTTTATTTTTTTATATTCTGGCATATATTTTTCCACTAGATTCCAGAATTCTTTTGAATGATTCATGTGTTTTATGTGACATAATTCATGTAATATTACATATCTTATTGCTTGTTGGCTGTATTTTATTAATTCTAAGTTTATTGTTATATTTTTTTTGCTTGTACAGCTTCCCCATGCATATTTTATTTGTTTTATAGTTATTTTATTTGGCACTAATCCTGTTTCTTTTATTAGTTCATTAGCGTTTTTCTCTACAATGTTTTTAAATTCTTCTTTTGTATATCGTGGCTCTTTTTCTTGTTTTTTATTTTCTTTTTCTATTGATTTTTGTATCCATTCTGATTTTTGTTGAATTATTTTTTCGATTTCTTTTTTATTTACTCTTTTAGGTGCTTTTACAATAACTCTACCATCTTTTATTTGGATATAGATGTTTTTTATTTTTGAGTATTTGATTTCATAATTTAATATTGGATTATCCATTTTTATTCCTTCTATTTCTTTTTAAATAGTTTTATATATTAGGAAAATTGCATAACTAATATATAAAAAATGTCCTTTTTTTGAGACGACGTCCTTTTCAGAACCGTCCCTAAAAGGACATTTTAATTATACTAATTGTAATATAGCTACTTCTGCTGCGTCTCCTCTTCTTGGTCCAGCTTTAATAATTCTTGTATATCCTCCAACGTTTTTACCTGCATATTTAGGTGCTATTTCGTTGAATAATTTTGCTGGTACATCGATATTGTTACCTTCAGCATCTTTTACTTTATTTACTTTTTTCATTATTTTTCTTCTAGCATTTAATCTAGATGGCATGTCTTTTTGTCTTTTTTCAGTAGTTTCTTCTTTTACTACTTTTAAGAATTCTTTACCATTTTTGCTTTTTACTAATTCTGTAACTTTATTACCTTTTGAGTCTAATTTAGCTTTAACAACTTTTACTTCAACTTCTTCAAAATTGTCTTTTTCTTTTATTGCAAGTGATATTAAGCTATCAGCTATTGCTTTTACTTCTTTGGCTCTTGGTAATGTTGTTTCAACTTTTCCGTATACTAATAAATCAGTTGTTAGGTTTTTTAACATTGCCATTCTAATATCTGTTGTTCTACCTAATTTTCTATTTGTTGCCACTTTATTTACCCTCCTTTAAAAAATTTAAATCTATTATTCATCTTCTTGTGCAAAGTCTAATCCTAATGAATGTAATTTTGCTGTTACTTCATCGAAAGATTTTTTACCTAAGTTTCTAACTTTCATCATTTCAGATTCTGATTTGCTTATTAAGTCTTCAACTGTAGATATATTTGCTCTTTTTAAGCAATTGTATGATCTAACTGATAATTCTAACTCTTCGATTGACATTTCTAGGACTTTTTCTTTCTTAGATTCTTCTTTTTCAACCATAACTTGTGTGTTTTTAGTTGTTTCTGATAAATCTATGAATAATTCTAAATGTCCTGTCATTACTTTTGCAGCTAAGCTTAAAGCTTCATGAGCTTTTAAACTTCCATCTGTCCATACTTCTATTGTTAATTTATCATAATCTACCATTTGACCAACTCTTGTGTTTTCAACATGATAGTTTACTTTTTTAACTGGTGTATAGATTGAATCTATTGGAAGTACAGAGATGTCTTGATTTGGTTTTTTATTTTTTTCAGATGAATTATATCCTCTTCCTCTATCAGCAGTTAGTTCCATTACAAGGTTTCCACCTTCTGAAACTGTTGCTATATGTAAGTCTGGGTTTAGTATTTCTACTGTTCCATCTGTTTGAATATCTGCTGCAGTAACTTCGCCCTCTCCTTTGAAGTTTATTCTTAATTTCTTTTCTTCATTTCCATCAAATTTTAATCTAACATTTTTTAAGTTTACTATTACTTCTGGTACATCTTCTACAACATTTGGTATTGTTGAAAATTCATGTAATACTCCTTCTATTTTAACGCTTGTTATTGCGCATCCTGGAAGTGATGAAAGTAATATTCTTCTTAATGAGTTTCCTATTGTTACACCATATCCTCTTTCTAATGGTTCACATACAAATTTTGCATAATTATTTGTTTCATCAATTTCTAGACATTCAATATTTGGCTTTTCAAATTCTATCATTTTTACCTCCTAAATTGAGACTAATCTCAAACTCCTTAAAAACTTTATTAAGTTTTTTAAGTAAAATTTTAAAGTTTTGACTAAACCTTTACACTTACTTTCAAAAACTATTATTTTGAGTAAAGCTCTACTATTAAATGTTCTTCTATTGGAAGATCGATGTCTTCTCTAGCTGATAATCTAACTACTTTACCACTTAATTTTTCGTTGTCTCTTTCTAACCAAGCTGGAACTGGTCTAGCTGCATTTTCTTCTATATTAACTTTTAATGTTCCATTATCTTTTTTACTTTCTCTAACAGTTATTACATCTCCTGCTTTTACTAAGTATGATGGAATATCAACTCTTTTACCATTTACTTCGAATTGTCCATGGTTTACAAATTGTCTAGCTTGTGCTCTAGATGTTCCAAATCCTAATCTGTATACAACATTATCTAATCTGCTTTCTAATATTTGTAATAAGTTTTCACCTGTTACACCTTTTTTATTTGAAGCCATTTCAAAATATTTTCTGAATTGTTTTTCTCCAACTCCATAATATGCTTTTGTTTTTTGTTTTTCTCTTAATTGAGTACCGTATTCAGAAAGTTTTGCTCTTTTTTGTCCGTGTTGACCTGGTGCATAGTTTCTTCTAGATATACTGCATTTATCTGAGTAGCATCTTGCACCTTTTAAGAACAATTTTTGTCCTTCTCTACGGCATATACGACATTGTTCGTCTTTATATCTTGCCATTATTATTTACTCCCTTCTTATTATACTCTTCTTCTTTTTGGTGGTCTACATCCATTGTGTGGTATTGGTGTTACGTCTTTAATTGCGCTTATTTCTAAACCTGCTGTTTGAAGTGCTCTTATAGCTGCTTCTCTTCCAGCTCCTGGTCCTTTAACGAATACTTCTACTGTTTTTAATCCATGTTCCATAGCTGCTTTTGCTGCTGTTTCAGCAACTTGTCCTGCAGCGAATGGTGTGCTTTTTCTTGAACCTTTGAATCCTAATTCTCCAGCGCTTCCCCAAGAAATTGCATTTCCTTGTGTATCTGTTATTGTTACTATTGTATTATTAAAACTAGAATGAATATGTGCTGCACCTTTTTCGATGTTTTTTCTATTTCTTCTAGCTACTGGTTTTCTTGTTGTTTTATTATTAGCCATTTTCTAAAATTCCCTCCTTCATTGATAATAAGGTTTTATTTAATATTTTCAAAAATTGATAAAAATCGATTTTAATTATTTTTTGCTTTTACTAACTAACTTTCTAGGACCTTTTCTTGTTCTAGCATTAGTTTTTGTTCTTTGTCCTCTTACAGGTAAACCTTTTCTATGTCTTAATCCTCTGTAGCATCCAATTTCTGTAAGTCTTTTTATGTTTAAAGCAACTTCTCTTCTTAAATCACCTTCAACTGTGTATGATTCGTCAATAACTTTTCTTATGTCATTAACTTGATCATCAGTTAAGTCTTTTACTCTAGTGTCTGGATTTATACCAGCTTTTGCTAGAATTTTTTGAGAGCTTGTTAATCCTATTCCATAAATATATGTAAGTCCTATTTCTACTCTTTTTTCTTTAGGTAGATCTACTCCTGCTATACGAGCCATATTATTTTGCACCTCCAAATTTTTTTATAAAATTATAATACATTATTTGCATTATTTGCAACATTTTGTTGCGTTGTCTTTATTTTTTCTAAAGGTGAAATGCACCCATGCTCTTGGGTCTTTAGATATCTTCAAGACATATATATAAACACAAATCGATATGTTAATACATATTTTATAAATATATATTTACAGCCGCTACCTATTTGTGTTATAAACTGTTTTTACTGTTTTATCCTTGTCTTTGTTTGTGTTTAGGGTTTTCGCATATAACTCTAATTACACCTTTTCTTTTTATTACTTTGCATTTGTCACATATTTTCTTTACTGATGGTCTTACTTTCATGTTTTTGCACCTCCTATTTTTTTACCTTTTGGTTTTATATATTTGGGTTAATTTTTTATTTTATTTTGCTCTCCAAATTATACGACCTTTTGTTAAGTCATATGGTGAAAGTTCAACTTTAACTTTGTCACCTGGTAGAATTTTTATATAATTCATTCTAAGTTTTCCTGAAATATGAGCTAATATTTGATGTCCATTTTCAAGTTCAACTTTAAAATTTGTATTTGGTAGTGATTCTACTACTGTTCCTTCTACTTCTATAACATCTTCCTTTGCCAAAATATCCCCTCCTATAAGAGCAATCTATTATTATTCCTGGTTTTTATTGTTATTTTTCCAACTTTATTTTGAAATTTTTCCACAATTTTTCCATTTTGATATAATAACTATTACATTATACATTAATTTTTTAGTATTGTCAATATTTCTGGCTCTTTTTCTGTAATTAAAATTGTATTTTCATAGTGTGCTGCCATGCTTCCATCTTCTGTTATAATTGTCCATCCATCTTCTAGTTCTAAAATGTTTGGTTTTCCTTGAATTACCATAGGTTCTATTGCCAATGTCATGCCTGGTTCAAGTCTTATTCCTCTTCCAGCTTTTCCATAGTTAGGAATTCCTGGGTCTTCATGCATTTCTCTTCCTATTCCATGTCCTTGGAATTCTCTTACTACTGAATATCCTTGTGAATGAACATATTCTCCGATTGCATGACATATGTCCCCTATTCTATTTCCTTTTTTAGCATATTTTATCCCTTCAAAAAATGCTTGTTTTGTAACGTCTACTAATCTTTGATTTTCTTTATTTGTTTTTCCTACAATAAATGTTCTTGCAGCATCTCCATTAAATCCATCTTTTAATGCTACTGTATCAATACTTACTATGTCTCCTTCTTTTAATGTTCTATATTTAGATGGTATTCCGTGTATAACTTCATCATTTATTGAAACACATATTGATGCTGGGAATTTTGGAACTCCCTTTATTCCTGGATCATAACCTTTCTCTGCTGGTAATGCTCCTAAATTTATCATTGTTCTTTCTGCAATTTGATCTAGTTCTAATGTTGTAATTCCTGGTTTTATATGTTTTTCTAATTCATCATATACTACTGCTACAACTCTACAAGCTTCTCTCATTAATTCAATTTCTCTTTTTGATTTTATTGTTACCAATTTAGGTCGTCTCCTTTTTATTACATTTTTTTATTTTTAATTACTTAACTTTTATTGTTTTAATGCTTGAATTTCGTATTTTTCTGCTTGTTTTATTTTTTAAATTCTGCTACAACTTCTTCTGCTACATCTTTTCCAAATTTATTTATTGTTTTACTTACCACTTCTGTTTCTAAGTTTCCTTGTTTTTCATAGTAATCTACTAATGGACTTGTTTGTTCAAAATAACTTTGTAATCTTGCTTTTACAGTTTCTTCTGTGTCATCTTTTCTCTTAACTAATTCTGATCCACATTTGTCACATATTCCTTCTACTTTTGGTGGATTTAGAACTATATTATAAACAGCTTTGCATTCTTGGTTTGAACATACTCTTCTGTTTACGATTCTTTCTATTATTTCTTCCTCTGGTGTTGTTAAATTGATTACTTTGTCAACTTTTTTGCCTTTTTTGGCTAATATTTTGTCTAGTGTTTCTGCTTGTTTTACTGTTCTTGGGAATCCGTCTAGTATTATTCCTTCTTGTACATCTGGTTCGTTTAGTCTGTCTTCTACTATTTTTATTGTGACGTCATCTGGTACTAGTTGTCCTTTTGATATATATTTTTCTGCTAGTTTTCCTAGCTCTGTTTGTTCTTTCATGTTTTTTCTGAATATGTCTCCTGTTGATACTTGTTTTATTCCGAGTTTTTCTTGTAATATTCCGGCTACTGTTCCTTTTCCTGTTCCAGGGGCTCCTAACATAATAATAATCATTAAATTTTCTCCTTTCGCTCACTACGTTCGCTCATCGTCATCCAAAATTTTTTTTCAAAAATTTCGTCTGCCAAATCTTTATATTTTTTATAATAATAGATTATTAATTATAATAATCTTTATAATATTTATTCTTTAATATTATGTACTAATTTGTAAAATATATAATACAAATAAACATTATAAAAACCATTATAGGGTGATATGCAAAGATGCATATCTCCCCACAAAGTTGTTTTTATTCTAAGAATCCTTTATAGTGTCTCATTACTAATAATGATTCTAATTGTTGTACAGTTTCCAAAGCTACACCTACAACAATTAATATAGATGTACCACCAAATGCAACATTTAGTCCTGTAAATCTTAAAAGCATTGGTAATATTGCTATTACTGCTAAGAAGAATCCACCAAACCATGTTAATGTTGAAATTATTGATGTTAAATAATCTGTTGTTGGTTTTCCAGCTCTTATTCCTGGTATAAATCCACCATTTTGTTTAATATTATTTGATACTTCTGCTGGATTGAATGTTGCATAAGTATAGAAAAATGTAAATGCCATGATTAATACTAAATATACTAATGCATTAGCTATACTATATCCAATACCTACACTTGAAGATGATGTAGCTATTGAGAATTTATATACTCCTGCCCAGAATCCAGTTTGAGTAGCTATATCTTTAACAAATATTTGCAATATCATTGCTGGAAATGTTAAGAATGATGAAGCAAATATTATAGGCATAACACCTGCCATTGCTAATTTCAATGGAATGTGTGTATTTTGTGCTCCTACCATTTTTCTTCCAACTACTTTTTTAGAATATTGTACTGGTACTCTTCTTTCAGATTGTTGTATAAATACAACTCCTGCTACTAATATTATAGCACCAATTAACATTCCTAATGACATCAATAATCCTGTTGTGCTAAATCCATTACTTGTGAATATTAAATTCCATAATGTTGTTGCAAATCTTGGTAATCCTGAAATAATACCAATAAAGATAATTATTGAAATTCCATTTCCAATTCCTTTATTTGTTATTTCATCTCCAAGCCACATTAATATTGATGTTCCTGCTACTAATGATATTACAACTAGAGCTGCTGTTGAAAATTCTGTATTTACGAATATTCCAGAAGATTTGTAAGAAACAAATACACCAATAGCTTCAACTAATGCTAAAACTAATGTTAATATTTTTGTGTATCTGTTTATTTTTCTTCTTCCTTCTTCTCCACCCTCTTTTGTTAGTTTTTCCAAAGAAGGTATTATCATTCCTAATAATTGGATGACAATTGAGGCTGTAATGTAAGGACTAATTGACATTGCGAAAACTGAGAATCTTGAGAAAGCTCCTCCTGAAATCATATCTATTAATCCTGCTACTCCATTATTTGAAGACATTGCCTCATTTAATGTTATACTATTTACACCAGGTACTGTAATATAACATCCTAATCTGAATATTACTATTAATAATAGTGTATATAGTATTCTTTTTCTTACATCAGGTGTTTTTAATGCATTTCTGATTGTTTTAAACAACTAAATCACCTCAGCCTTTCCACCTAAAGCTTCAATTTGTTCTTTAGCTTTTGCAGTGAATCTTGTAGCTTTAACATTTAATTTTTTATCTAATTTTCCTGTTGCTAATACTACTATTCCGTCATTTACTTTTCCAATTATTCCATCAGCTAATAATGTTTCTGCTGTTACGTCAGCAACTGTTGATTTGTTTAACATTGTTAATGTTACTTCTGTGTAATTTTTAGCGTGAATATTGTTGAATCCTCTTTTTGGTAATCTTCTATATAATGGTGTTTGACCACCTTCGAATCCTCTTCTTACTCCGCCACCTGATCTTGCTTTTTGTCCTTTATGTCCTCTTCCTGATGTTTTTCCAAGTCCAGAACCGATTCCACGGCCTACTCTTCTTCTTGAAACTCTTTCTTCAGCTGGTTTTAATTCTCCTAACTTCATTTTGTGCTTGCACCTCCTCTTTCTTTGACAAGGAACATATTTTTTCACGGGTATTCTATGAAAACACGATATTCCACTACCCGTGTGAATATGTTATTTTCCTTTTATAATTTCGTATTTTATTATAAGATATCTTCTACTTTTTTGCCTCTTTTTTTAGCTACTTGTTCAGCTGTTTGCATAGCTTTTAATCCTTCGATTGTAGCATAAACAACGTTTCTTGGATTGTTTGTTCCAATAACTTTTGTTCTTATGTTTTTATATCCTGCAAGCTCTAATACTGGTCTAACGCTACCTCCTGCTATTAATCCAGTACCAACAGCAGCTGGTTTTAATAAAACTTTTGCACTACCGAATTTTCCAACAAATTCATGTGGAACTGTTGTATCAACGATTGGTACTTCAACTAAGTTTTTCTTAGCTTCTTGCATAGCTTTTCTTATTGCGTCTGGAACTTCGGCAGCTTTACCGTTTCCAACACCAATGTGTCCGTTTTCATCACCAACAACAACAACAGCACTAAATCTAAAAGTTCTACCACCTTTAACAACTTTTGCAACTCTGTTTATGGCAACAACTTTTTCTTTTAATTCGCTTTTTTCTTCCATTGGTTTTATTTCCTCCTCTTTTTATTCTAGAATTTTAATCCGCCTTCTCTAGCAGCTTCTGCTAATTCTTTTACTACACCGTGATAAATGTATCCACCACGATCAAAAACTACTGTATCAATATTTTTTTCTAATGCTTTTTTAGCTATCATTGCTCCAACTTCTTTAGCAGCTTCTTTATTAGCATGTTTTGTTTTTATATCTTTATCTAATGTTGAACAACTAACTAATGTGTTTCCTGCAACATCATCTATAATTTGTACATATAAGTTTGTGTTACTTCTATATACACATAGTCTTGGTCTTTCGCTTGTTCCAGATACTTTTGTTCTAACTCTTAAATGTCTTCTTGTTCTTTCCATTTTTCTATCTGTTTTCTTAACCATTTTATTATCTCCTTTCATTCAGATTTATGTTAGATTTTAAATCTATTAAGGTTTTTAGTTTTATAAATTTTGATTAAATTGATTATATTGTGCATTTTTGATATTTATTACAGAGCGAGGCTATACGTTTGTATGCCGAGATTTGTAATAAATGTTAAAAATGTGCAAGATAAATAATTTAATCGAAATTTGAATTTATTTACCAGTTTTACCTTCCTTACGACGAATAACTTCATCAGCATATTTGATACCTTTACCTCTATATACTTCTGGTGGTCTCTTAGATCTTACAACAGCTGCTGTTTGACCTACTAATTCTTTATCAATACCTCTAACAATAATAGTATTTGCATTTGGTACATCAAAAGTGATTCCTTCTGGTGCTTCAAATATTACTGGATGTGAATATCCTAATGTCATATTTAAATCATTTCCTTGTTTAGCTACTCTGTAACCAACACCATTGATTTGTAATTCCTTAGTGTATTCATCTTTAACACCAATTATCATGTTATTGATTAAAGTTCTTGTTAAACCATGTAAACTTCTGTTAGCTGGTTCATCATTTTTTCTTGTTACTTTAATTACATTATCATTCATTTCTAATGAAATGTTTCTATGTATTTCTCTTTCTAATGTTCCTTTTGGTCCTTTTACAGTAATTTTTTGTCCGTCTATTTTTACTTCTACACCATCAGGTACTGTTATAGGTTTATTTCCTATTCTTGACATTTTTTTCTCCTCCTTATTTTGAATTATGTCATATAGCTTTCGCCTTTTTTAGTGGATATTACCAAACATATGCTAATACTTCTCCACCTACTCCTAATTGTCTTGCTTCTTTATCTGTTTTTAAACCTTGTGATGTAGAGATTATAGCTATACCTAAACCATTTAATACTTTAGGTAATTCTTCTTTTGAAGCATAAACTCTTAATCCTGGTTTACTGATTCTTCTTAAACCATCAATTACTCTATTTCCTTTTTCGTCATATTTAAGAGTAACTCTGATGATTCCTTGATTTTCATCTTTTATTTCCTCGTAAGCTTTAATATATCCTTCTTTGAATAATATTTCAGCTATTCCTGTTTTCATTTTTGATGCAGGTATATCTACTGTTTTATGTTTTGATGTGTTTGCATTTCTGATTCTTGTTAACATATCTGCGATTGGATCTGTAGTATTCAACTCTATTTCCTCCTTTTCCTTTTAATATTTTTTGTATATCTCTTTTTTACCAACTAGCTTTCTTAACACCAGGAATTTCACCTTTATGTGCTAATTCTCTAAAGCATACACGGCAAATACCATATTTTCTGATATAAGCATGTGGTCTACCACATAATTTACATCTATTGTATTCTCTAGTACTAAATTTTTGTGGTCTAGCTTGTTTAACTTTCATTGATTTTTTAGCCATAGTTTTTTATTTTCCTCCTTTTGACTAGTTTTTAAAAGGCATTCCCATTAATCTTAATAATTCTTTTGCTTCTTCGTCTGAATTAGCTGTTGTTACAAATATGATATCCATACCTCTTAATTTGTCTACTTTATCATATTCGATTTCTGGGAATATTAATTGTTCTTTTATACCCATTGAGTAGTTTCCTCTTCCATCAAATGAATTTCCTGAAACTCCTCTAAAATCTCTAACTCTTGGAAGTGCTACATTGAATAATTTGTAAGCAAAATCATACATTTTGTCTGATCTTAATGTTACTTTACATCCTATGTTTGCACCTTCTCTTAATTTGAATGCTGCGATTGATTTTCTAGCTTTTGTTATTACTGGTTTTTGACCTGTAATAATGCTTAAATCATTAATTGCATTTTCTAATGATTTAGGATTTTCTTTTGTGTCACCTAAACCTATGTTTATAACTATTTTATCAAGTTTTGGAACTTGCATAACTGATTTATAATTAAATTTTTTCATTAATGCTGGAACTACTTCTTTTTCATATTGTTCTCTTAATTTTTCCATTATGAATTAGTCCTCCCTTCTCTATTATTTTAATTTTGCACCGCATTTTTTACAAACACGAACTTTTACGCCTTTTTCTTCGCTATATCCAACTTTTGTAGTTTTTCCACATTTTGGGCATACTACATTTGCTTTTGAGCTTGGTATAGCAACTTCAACTGATATTATTCCGCCTTCTTCTCCTTGTTTTCTTGGTTTAACATGTTTTTTTCTAATGTTAGCACCTTTAACAACGATTTTGTCAGCTTTTGGTATTACTTCTAGTACTTCTCCTGTTGTTCCTTTATCATTTCCTGATAAGATTTGAACAGTATCTCCTTTTTTTATTCTCATTAGAGATTGCCTCCCTTCTTCTTTACTCTTTTTACTATTTAGTTAACATCTTAAAGAACTTCTGGAGCTAAAGATAATATTTTCATATAATCTTTTTCTCTTAATTCTCTTGCAACTGGTCCGAATATACGTGTTCCTTTTGGTGTTCCGTCTTCTTTTATAATTACAGCTGCGTTTTCATCAAATTTTATATATGATCCGTCTTGTCTTCTTAATCCTTTTTTAGATCTAACGATAACTGCTTTTACAACATCACCTTTTTTTACAACGCCACCTGGTGTTGCTGTTTTAACTGAAGCAACTATAACATCACCAATGTTTGATGTTTTTCTGTATGAACCACCTAAACATCTAATACACATAATTTCTTTTGCACCTGTGTTGTCAGCTACTTTTAAAATTGTTTGTTGTTGTATCATTTTGGTTATTCTCCCTTCATTTATTTTACTATTGCTTTTTCAACTATTCTAACTACTCTCCATCTTTTATCTTTAGAAAGTGGTCTTGTTTCCATAACTTCAACTTTGTCACCTTCATGGCATTCATTGTTTTCGTCATGAGCTTTTAATTTATATGTTCTTTTTACTGTTTTTCCATATACATCATGTCTAACATTTGTTTCAACAGCTACAACAACTGTTTTATCCATTTTGTCAGATACGACAGTTCCTGTCATTGTTTTACGAAGATTTCTTTCTTCCATGTATGAATCCATCCTTTCTCTCGCTTTGTTCGTTCATCATAAAACTAAATTTTCAAATCTAATTTTACAAGTCTCTCGCTCAGCTCGTTCATCGTCATTCAAAAATTTCTTCAAAATTTTTGTCTGCCAAATCTAAGCTTTGGCTTCTGCTATTTTTCTTTCTGTTAATACAGTATTTATTTTAGCTATGTCTTTTT
>OGZK01000598.1_pt1 | contig 36005 bp, 38 predicted proteins | sample 1576791 | NCBI WGS metagenome assembly OGZK01 (sample SAMEA3541556, study PRJEB24748) | human gut metagenome | biome: human gut; feature: human-associated habitat; material: faeces | place: China | collected 2012
GTTCTCCTCTTGCATACGAACCGAAAAGAAACGCATATTCTGCATTGTATCGAACAAGAAGTTCTTTTATTGTTTTTTCAATTTCATCTTTAGTAAGCATAATATCGCTCCCTTTCCCTTATATTTTCTATCTGTATTATACATTTGTTGTTTCTGAAATACAATGCACAATGCAAAAATCTCAGTTAAAGTCCTGAAAATGTCTCTTGTTCAGGCAAAAAAACAATTATTTAATATCAAAAAAATAAAACTATCAAATACTTTTCTAAAAAAAATTTTTTTGCGCGATAAAGTATATGAAAGGGTTAAAAACACTCTTTTATGTACCTTGAAAAGTTAATATGATAGTTCTTTATTTCGATATTTATTTGTAAAAAAAGGTCACGTTTTCCATATATGGTATAGTTAAAATAAAATATACAATATATTGAAAAATGGCGTTGACACTCCTATATATCTGCGTTATAATTAAGATGAACAAGGGAGGAAGTCAACTATGACTGACAATAGATTTAAGAAAGTAATATCAACCATTATGGCTGTTACAATAGCTTTTACCGGCTTGACTTTGGGTGCTCCAAGTTATGCAGCAAATAGAAAGCCAAGCTCAACAAGTGTTACGAGTATAAAGGCAATAAATAACGGTTTTACAGTTAAGTGGAAAAAGAAGTCTTGCACAGGCTATCAAATCCAGTATTCGACAAGCAAAAAGTTTGCTAAAAAAGGTACTAAGGTTTTGAAAGTAAACAAGGCAAAAACAACTTCTAAGACTGTAAAGAAGCTCAAAGCTAAGAAAAAGTATTATGTAAGAGTAAGAGCATATAAGACTGTTAAGAAAAAGAAGTATTACTCAAAGTGGACCAAGACTTATAAAGTAACTACAAAAAAGGCTAAGAGTTCATCGAGCAGTAGTTCTTCAACTACTCCTACTATTAAATCTATTTCTTATCTTGATAAGGGATATGGCTTTAAACTTACTTGGAACAAAGTTTCTAAAGCTTATGGTTATGAGGTTCAATATAGTACAAATAAAAAATTCTCTGATGTTTATGATGATGAGGGTTATGTATTTGACAATATGCATAAGGACGTAAGTAAGAAAAGTAACTCTGTAAATTTCAAAGTCAGTGATAAAGATCCTGCTGCTGATAACATTTGGTATGTAAGAATCAGAGCAGAAAAGTCCGGTGGAAAGTATTCTGGTTGGTCTAAGACCGTTTCAATTCTTACTCCTGAAAGAAAAGATTATCTCAGACTTATGGATAAGGCTTATGGTGAAATGGGTATTGTAGCAACAGACAGTGAATTTGACAAACTTGTTAAAATTCAACGTTGGATTGATTATAATTGGTATTATGACAGAGATACTGTTCATAATGATGCAATTAGTGTTTACCAATTAGCAAAATATCATCATGATGGTTGTAATTCTTTTGCCGCTGGTTTTAATTACTTTGCTAATAAAGCTGGTATTCAAAGTTGCACAATCGGTGGAAGTTCAACTAAGCCATACAGAGAAGGACATTATTGGAATTGGATTAATATTGAAGGATATTGGTATTCTTACGACTGTGAGGTCTATAATCCCAATAATTTATTTGATGCTAATCATAAGCCTATGAGATTTTTAAGATATGATTTTATTGGTGACTCTTATGTACTTGATAAAGTATATACTAATATTTATACAAATTCAAATCCAAAAGCTGACAAGACAATGATCAACAATATGATCAATCGTATTAATTCAAAACTTTACACTTAATACTATATACAAATAAGTTTAAGAACTATCAATGTAAAAGTTGATAGTTCTTTTTTTATACTTTTTTAACAAAAAAAGATGCCGTTCTATTTCTTTTCACTTGGAGAATAGATGAAAGCCTATGCTCACATTCAAAATATGGAAGTGACTATATTTTGAGTGCCAAAGAAACTGTGTGAGGAGTCGAGGTCAGTGACACTTTGGCAATATTTTTTCGATATTACAATAAATTTATAGTTTTATTAAAATTTTAAAGGTGGTGAATTGTAATGACTAATAAAAATTACAAAGCATTAAATTGGTCAGGATTTATGTATCTAACCTTTTGTGGGTTGGCTGAATATAAATAATGATTAAATGAAATAATTAAAATTCTCATTGTGATTTTAATTATCTGTTTTGAACAATGGTTTTAATAATATTATTAAAATACTCTTAAGAAAGGAGAAAAATCAAATATATGAAAAGATTTAATTCATATAAAGTTAAAGGTCTTGGTAAACGTGTACTTTCTGTTTTACTTGCCATTTTAATGGTGTTTAGTTGTTTTGCAACAAGTCTTACTGCTCTTGCTGATTCATCAATCAAAGATGTATGGACTTCATCTGACGGACATTCACATCACAGATTAAAGGTCAACGGTAAAGATGCCTTTTGTATTAACTACGGTCAAGAATCAACCGGTAAGTTTAAGACTGATTCTGCTGCACTTAAATATTGGAACAGTCTTGGCACCACAAAAAAGAATAAAATTCAAAATATTCTTTCTTGTGCAGAAGCTAAAGGCTATATAAACGGTTCTGATAAAGAATATTTTGGTATTCAGAGAGCAATTTGGAATGTTGTTACTACTAAATCAGAAAAAGAACTGTCGGATTATTTCAAATCACAGACAAATTCTGTATATAAATCGCTTAATTCAAATTATTCTGATTACGCAAAGAAAGCTCCTAAGTTTGGTACAATCAAACTGGAACCTCAGTATAACAGTAGTGGTAATGTTACTTCATATAAAGGCTCAGCGACAGACAGTAACAAAGTTTTGAGTAAATTTAAGTTTACTGATAAAGCAGGGCTTAAAACTTCTGTTTCGGGCAATAAACTTACAGTAACATCAACTACAAGATTTGATGGCTTAAAAAAGCTTAAAATGACATCTAATAATAAGCATTATACTATTAAGGATAGTCAGGTTGGCCATTTTGGTAATCAGCAGGTTATTGCTATTGGTAGCCCAAATGTACTTAACGCAAATGTTAGTGTAAGAACGAGTGAAATTAACTTAGGAGATATTACAATTAATAAAATTGCTGAAACCGGTGAACCTATGAGTGGTATCCGATTTGATTTGTATAATTCAAATGGCACATACATTAGTTCAGATTGGACTGATGCAAACGGAATAGCAACTTTTGAAGGTCTTAACGTTGGAACGTACACCGTAACAGAAGTCACTCCTGCCGGTTATGTGCCGTATGGAAACACAAACAGTGTTCAAGTAACAGTAAGAGCCGGAGATGTAGTCAATGCATCAAACCATTCAAGCGGTAAATGGGTCAACACTTTGCAACGTGGTGATATTTATATCCATAAGACAATTGAGGATACAAGTACACCGTATCAGGCAGAGTTTACTCTTTACGATTTGGACGGCAATTATGTAATCTCAGGAACAACAAACACTGCCGGCGACCTTTACTTCTGTAATATCCCAACAGGATATTATCAAATTAAAGAAACCAATACATATAACAGTAATGTTATAGATTGGCAAGCAACATATACAACATATGATTCGGGTACAGGTCAAACAACAACTCATAAAGGTGCACAGATTTATGTATCTTGGGATGGTCAAACGACTTATCCATATACAAACAATGTAAACCATAATGGTTGGCTTAATGACATTGTAGGCGGTACAAACCTTTGTGATTGGGTTAATGAGATTAATTTCTCAGGTAACAATACAATCGTAAATAAGTATATGCGTGGCGATTTGAGACTCTATAAAGTCTCTGAGAAGCCTGATACAACGAGTTCAAACGGATATACATACAAGTATGTTCCTAACGATAATACAGGCTCATATCCAGCCACAAAAGGTGCTAAGTTCACAATTACAAGTGAGGCAAGCCAAAATGCATTGGGTAAAGATTTAACATTTACTACAACTACGGATGAACAGGGATATGCATACTTCTGTGATGTTCCTATCGGCTATTATACAGTAAAAGAAGTTGAGGTTGATAATAAGTATGTTCAGCCTGACAATCAAATCTTTTACGTAGCGTGGGATGGTAATACAAACTATGATGTAACAGGTACGAACTGTAGAAACAGTGTTGATTACTATGCAGACTATAATTCAAATACATTAACCTTTATTAACTATTTAAAGTATTTCAGATTTGAATTTTCAAAGCTTGATAATGATACAAATAGTTCAAAGGCTCAGGGTGATGCTTCGCTTGCAGGAGCAACATATGAACTTTATAAAGGCAATGAACTTGTAGGAACTTATGTAACCGATGCAAGCGGTAAGTTTACAACAAACTATCATATTTGTGGTAATGACTATTACCTTAAAGAAGTAGGCTCATCTAACGGTTATTACATTAATAAGGAAAACTTAAAGGTATCCGAAGATCCGTCAAAGTACACAGTAAGGCTTAATGATACTTCAAAAACCAACACAGAAACGGTTAAAAAGGGTAGAATTGAGATTATGAAATTTACCGATGACGGTTCTGATAAATATGTTACACCAGAGCCTAATGCAGAATTTCAAATCTATCTCAAATCGGCAGGCTCATACGAGAATGCTAAAAACAACGAGAGAGATTTAATTGTTACCGGTAAAGATGGCTATGCTGAAAGTAAGGCATTGCCTTATGGTGAATATGTAATTCATCAGACTAAATGTGGTCTTGAAGGTACTCTTTTAGCAGATGACCAAATTTGTAAAATTCAAACAGATTCAAGTGCATACCCTGATAACGGTGATTCAAATGTTGTAGCAGTTTACAGATATGCAATTAAAAATCTTTTAGATAGTGCATACTTAAAGCTTGTAAAAGTTGATGCCGATACAGGCAAAGCTATTCCGTACAATGAACTCCAAGGTGCTAAATTCCAGATTCTTGATAAGGATTTGAATGTAGTCAAAATGACTTATACATATCCTAAGAAAATGGTAATTGATACATTTACTCTAAATGATGAAGGATATCTTATTACTCCTGAAAAGCTTCCATACGGTAAGTATTATATTGTAGAAGTAGAAGCACCATACGGTTATTTCAATCCAAATGCTGATAAAATCGTATCAAGGGTTGACAGTAACGGTAATACGGTTTACGAGTATGATAAGAAATCTGTTGAAAAAACAGCGTTCAAAATTGATACAGTAAATAACGAAAACAAAGTTGATAAAACAGATGCTCAACGTGCTACAATTGAAGTAAGCATTAAGAATAATGTTCAAACAGCAAATCTCCAAGTTGAAAAACGAGGAGAAGTTTTCAAAACTGTAACAAAAAATGGCGAATTTTATTCAGCAGTTTATGAAGAACAAGGTCTTGCAGGTGCTGTATATACTGTTTATGCATCAGAGGATATTGTTACTCCTGATGGTACTGTAAGGTACAAGAAAGGTGATGCAGTATGTACTCTTACAACAGGTGCAACTGGTATTGCAGACTCTAAATTAAGTACAACACAATGGTTTGGTAAGTGGCATAAGCTTTATCTTGGCAAGTATGAAATCAAGGAAATTACTGCTCCGAATGGCTTCGCACTTAACACCGATTCAAAGAAAATTGAACTTGCATATCAAGGTCAAAATGTTAAAGTTTATGATGTAAATGATACTTTTGTAAATGAAAGACAAAAGGTTGAAGTCAAAGGAACTAAGGAACTTGAAGTCAATGATATCTACGGTATCGGGAATAATAATGAGGTTGAGTCAGTAGTATTCGGCCTCTATGCAAATGAAGATATTATTGCGGCTGACGGTACTAAAATTCCTAAAGACGGCTTGATTCAAAAGGTAAATGTATCTGCAAACGGTACGTTTGAATTTGATGCCGACCTTCCATTAAACTTTGATTATTATGTAAAAGAAATTGCAACAGATAATCATTACAAGCTTAATGATAAGAAATTTACGTTCAGCTTTGACTATAAAGGTCAAGATATTGCAAAACAAACAATTACCCTTAATGGCAATAAGCCTATTTCAAATGAACTTAAATACGGTAAGATTTCCGGTCTTAAAGTAGACGATTTAGGTAATAAACTTGCTAATGTAACATTTGGTTTATTCTCAAAAGATGAAACTAAATTTACAAAAGAAAACGCAATCGTAACAGTAACTACCGATAAAAACGGTATATTTGAAATTGACAATATTCCGGTTGGTAATTATCAACTTGTAGAGCTTTCTGCTCCAGACGGTTATGCTTTTTCAAAAGAACCAATCGGTATTTCGGTTACTGAGGACAAACAAGTTATCAAAAAGCAAGTTGAAAACAAGGTTGTACGTGGTCAAATTGTTATCACAAAACAAGGTGAATTCTTCTATTCTACATCAGAAAATGAAGACGGTACAACAACTCCTGTTTATAAGAATTGTAATCTTCCGGGTGCTACATTTGATGTGATTGCTGCTGAAGATATTACTACTCCTGATGGTGTAGTAAGAGCACATAAGGGCGATGTAGTTGATACAATCACTACTGATGAAAACGGTGTAGCAAAGAGTAAGGAACTCTTCCTTGGTAAGTATGAGGTAAAAGAAACCAAAGCACCAAAGGGATATTTCCTTGATAAAAACAACTATACTGATGATAATAGCTTTAAGGTTGAACTTACATTTGAGAACAGTGATAAGGAACTTGTTGTAACAAATCTTGATGCATATAACAAAAGACAAACAGTAAAAGTAAATCTTATTAAATCAATGGAAAAAGATAATATCTTTAAAATTGACGATGTAAATGCACTTAAAAACGTTGTCTTTGGTTTATTTGCAAGAGAAGATATGACAGCAGTTGACGGTTCTGAAATTAAGGCAAGCACACTTATTGAAAGAGCAAAACCTGATGAAAACGGTCTTGTATCGTTCAATGCGGACCTTCCTTACGGCTACAAATATTATGTAAAAGAAATCTCCACAGATTCTCTTTATACATTAGATGAGTCAGAGTATGAATTTGCATTTGATACCGAAGAAAACGATGCAGAAGTAACTACAATCTCCATTAATAATGGTACTGTTATTGTAAATACTATTGCAAGAGGTAAGGTAACAGGTGTTAAAAAGGATACTGACGGCACACTTGTAAAAGGTGCTTTGTACGGTTTATTCAGCTCTGATGCAACTGAATTCACAAAAGAAACTGCTCTTATGACAGCAGAAACAGATGAAAACGGTGTATTCACATTTGACTTAATTCCAAAGGGTAGTTACATTATCGTTGAATTATATGTACCTGTACCATATAAAGTAAGTAATGAAAAGATTGCATTTACTATCAGTGATGAAGCAAATCAAGTAGCATTTGATGTTACTGATGAATTTATCACAGGTGCTATTTCGGTATATAAATTTGATGCAGATTATCCTGAAAATTCATTATCAGGTGCAACATTTACAGTATATAATGACGTTGACGGTAACGGTATTTATGATGAAAATATTGATACTGTTTATAATACTTTGAACGAAGTTCAGACAGGATTTTATTTCCTTGACGGCATCAGATACGGTCATTATCTTGTAAAAGAAACTGCTTCTCCTAACGGATTTGCAATTGATGAAAATTATTATCCGGTATTCATTGAAGAAGATGGCAAAACATATAACGTTACTAATTCCGGCGAAAGCTTTGTTGATACAGCTCTTAAAGGTACTTTAAAAGTAGTTAAATCTTCGTCTAACGGCGTTGTAGAAGGTTTTACTTTCAATATCAAAGGTACAAGTACAACTGGTGAAAAAATTGATATCACAGAGGTTACAAACAGTAAAGGTGAAATCAATATTTCTGACCTTAGAGTAGGTACTTATACAATTACTGAGGTTGAAAATGATGCTACCGATAACTATAAGATTGAAGAACCAAAGACCGTTACAATTAAAGCAAACGAAACAGCAACAGTTCATTTCTATAATGAATATAATGCACCGAGTGCACCAAAAGCAGGTCTTGATAATAACTTCTTCGGTCTTGCTTGCGCAGGTGTAGGAACTTCAATTATGGGTTCAATTTCTATGTTAGGATACATTGTTTCAAAGAAGAAAAAGAATGATATTGACGATTAATCAGTAAAGTTCATGTTTTCGGAGAGTCGCATTTGCGGCTCTCTTTTTTTATGCTTTTTTAAAAAAAATTATTTTTTTATGCATATTCGCAAAAATAAAAATTTCTTGCGCGATAAATATAATGAAAGGTATTTTATGAGTCAATATCTTTCATAAGTTTTATTTTGTGTTTAATTTTTTTCTTCTTTAATTTGTTATTTTTTGTTAATTTTTATTGCTTTTTTCTATTCGTTTAACAAGAATTTTATTATCCAAGGAACTATTGAACACATCAATAGTTCTTATTTTTTTATTTTTTGACTCAAATAATTGAAAGGAGAAAGAAACTTTGTATCGTCAAAATTTTCAAGAATATGTGAAAAAATTATATGCTTTTTTGTCCGAAGCAAAGGTAATTACAGTTAATGAAGCTAAAGCATTTTTAAGGGCTTTAGGTATTAAATCTGATTATACAGATACTATTGTAAAGCGTTTAGTATCCGATACATCTGTCTGTAAAAAAGACAATTATTTAATGCTTAACTGTAATAGAAGCTTAATGGAATACACTGATTTTAATTGCTTAAAAGGCAAAATTAATGCCCTTTATATTAATCTTTTAAATCAATTTAATTGTATTTCATACGAAGTTAAATATCCTTGTAAAGCTGTTTTATATAATTCCCGAACAGGAACTGCATTGTATGTTTTTTACATTTCAGAGAACTTTGCTAATGATTGTAATTTGATTGAATCACTTTATACAACCAATATGACAAAGCTTTCACCACTTAATGTTGCATTAATAATTAATGATAAGGTCGATAAAAAATCAATTGAATTATCAAACAATTTTAATGTGATTATTACTTTTCAAAACAATAAATTTACAGATGAAAGGAAGTGAAAAGCAATAAGGTATGAACAAATATGTAATGTGTAAAAAGATTTTTGCTATTAATGAAAACTATGTTGACATATCAAATTCGCTTAAGGATTGTCGAGATTTAGTCGTTAGAGAAGATAATGACGGACTAAGAAATTACTTGACAAAAACTCTTGTTGAAAGTGAATTAGCAACAATAGAATTGCGTAAATTAATGGCACAAAACGTTGAAACAAAACCACAAATGATTGAACTTGATTCCAAGATTGTTGATGCTAATGATATCTCAATCGAAGAAAATGACAAGGTACTTTCAATAAAAATGCCAATTATTCTGCCATTTAAGAAAGTAAAAGATATCAGAAGAATATCACCTCAATTCAAGTCATCAGAGCAAAGTAACGACTACATAATTGAAGCTTTAAAGAAAGCTAACAAGCTTGGTCTTGATAATCTTTTTTATAAAGTGAATGCAATTGTAGGTGCTCTTGATATTGCAATGCAGCGTTATTGCGTGAACAGTACATACGAAGAAAGAATCAAACTTTATTCAAACGGTACTTATGTGTTTACCAATTATTTCAAGTATGAACCGGGGCAGTTATCACCTGATCCTGACAATATGGAGTACAAACAAATTATTGATATTGTGGCTCGCTATCTTTCTTGTGGTAATGATAATCATATAAAAATTATCATTCAAAATAAGCCGGCTAAAAGCTCGTATACCGAACTTAAAGTGTATCCAAATACATTTGAGCTTATTCCTCAAAAAGTTCAAAAATAAGGAAAATAGGTTGGTTAAAACCGAACCATTCCGGTTTCACCCATTGCCTTTTTGCCGATTTAGTGAGTGAAATCAATAGTTTTTGGCAAATTTCTTTATCCATTTTGTCCGGTCAGGAGATTTCTTAACAAAAATGGACTTAAAAAGTAAGTGAGGAGTGTAAGAGTTGACAGCAACACAAGAAAAGGCAAAAACGCCAACACAACAAGAAATCAATAAAGGCATATACACAACATTTGAAAAAGAAATAAAGTATGCAGACACAAGCAAAGCAATAATAAAACTACTTTCTGAAAAATATTGTATAGCTAAAGATTTTGAATTATTACAGGAAGATTTGCAGGAAAATAAATTGTGGAAAGTAAAAAAAGCAATGAATGAGTTACAAAAAAACAATTATGTAACGGCATTTGCAATAGATTGTGAAAAAGCTAACAATCAAAAAGACAGTTGGAAACTAACTAACCGAGGTACTCGATTGGCAAAGTATCTTTTCAATCTTGAAAAAACCAAAAGTTCCACAAGTGCCCGAAAGGCACAATCCTGCTGTCGAAACAGAAACATAACAGAAACGATGCTCCAAGGTACTTTACAACCAAACGTTCAATATATCAACAGTGAATATTTAGGAACTTGTTTAAAAGAGGATGAAAAAGCACCATTGAGAGGATTGTATTGCACAGGATATTTACTAACACCGGAGACTAACTATTTACTTTACAGTTTAAGTGATAGAAATATTGCGGTGTATGAAACAAGAGAAAAAAACTCATTAAGAAAAATCGAGGTACTAAAAGGTACTGAGACAAAAAAAGACAGAGAGAATTATTTGGAAGGCTTTGACCGAATAATTTTTGTAGAAAATGAAGAAGCGGTAAAAAATATGTTTGAGACTGTACCGTTTAATAAATGGTGCAAGAAGAACGGCAAGAATTATGCAAGAAATTATGAAAACGGACTCTTTTATAGAGATGAAACGATAATGAGAGGACAGGCTTTTGTAATTGAACGAAGTATAAATCAAAAAAGTCTAATAAAGCCTTTTTATAATACACCACAGACAACAATGAGGATGTCTGAGGATGCAGTTAAGCAGTATGTGGAGATAAAGAGGAAAGAATTAGGAGAAAAAGAAAAGGCAAAAAAATATCAGTTGTCAACAGTAGAAACTGATAGATACATAGTTGTAAATCTGATAGTGCAGGAACTTCACAAAATGGCAATGATAGAAAATATCATTGAAGATAAAAATGAAAAGCGCGAGGTACTTGTTTTTACAACTGAAAAACAGATTGATTTTATAGAACGTTGTTTTGGAAAAGACAACATAAAGATAGCAAAGATTGGAGAAAATGAGCTTGAAAGATATTTGGAAGAAAAGAGGAAACAAAATATGAGATAAAACGAAAGGGTGACGGCAACGAAAAAGGAAAAACTGAATAAAGAAAACCATTTGGATAAAATGTCAAAAAAATTTGAAAAAACCAAATTAGGTGGTTTCGTAATAAGGCATAAATTGTTAGCCGGAATGATGTATTTCATAGGGTGGTATTTGTCGGGTGTTTTAAGTCAAGCGTTATACAAAAGTCATTTGCTTATGAGAGCACCGGATAAAGCAGATAATTATGAAGTATCGTTTGGATTAAGAAGCTTAGTCCAATGGTGTACTAATTTTCCAACAGGGTTAATAACACTGATTGTTTTTATGGCAGTGATTTCTTGGGTGATAATTCGATTTATTGCTCCACGAATGAGAGTAGAGGTCGGCACTAAAGAAAAAGAAAGAAATGTCATAAAAAGCGATAATGACACATATGGTACGGCTGCACTTGGCACAACAGAAGAATTTGAAGATGTAACACAGATTGGAAAGATTGAAGATTGTAAGGGAATAATTCTTGGTCAGGATAAAGAGAGCAATGAAGTAATCACATTACCAACGGCTGAGGATATGAACTACAAAATCAAAAAGAATAATTGGACTTGGGATGATATTAATAACAATACAAGAAATAGAAATATTCTTGTAATCGGCGCACCGGGTACAATGAAGACCAGAAGTGTTATTCAAACTTCAATATTGCAGGCTGTACGGCGTGGAGAATCAATTTTTATGACCGACCCGAAGGGTGAAGGTTATGAAAAGAATAAATCAATGCTTGAATCACACGGCTATACTGTTAGGGCATTCAATCTAAAGGACTTTAAGAATAGTGATAGTTGGAATATGCTTGCTTCTCTTGATGATAATGATGATGGAAACGCAAAAATATTTGCAGAAACTGCTATAGCAAATGCCGGAGGAGACAGTAATAGCAAAGATTCATATTGGAATGATAATGCTATGAACTTCTTAAAGGCTTGCTTGTTATTACATAATACGGATAGTTTTGGTGCACTGTATGATTTTGTGACAGGTACTAATTTGCCGGATTTTGAAACAGCATTTGCAAATTCACCTGACAGGGTATCTGCGTTAAGGGCATTTAAAGCATTTAATCAATGTTCAGAACAAGTAAAAGGTCAAATCATAAACGGTCTTGGAATTATGATAGATGTATTCCAGCAAGATAATGTTAGAAACATAACGGATTCAGACGAAATAGATTTAACATTACCTGCGAGAGAAAAATGTGCATACTTTGTAATTACTTCTGATCAACACTCAACATATGATTTCCTTGCAATGTTGTTCTGGGTAATGAGCTTTATTAAATTGATTGAGTATATAGATAAGCATAAAGATGAAAATGGTGACCCAACAACGTTACCAATCAATATGCTTTTTGATGAATTTAGTAATATAGGTATTATTCCAGACTTTAAAAAGAAAATATCTACAGTAAGAAGTAGACATGTCTATTTAACATTGATTATTCAAACATTACCACAATTACAAAATAGATACCCAAATGGTGTATGGGAAGAAATTGCTGCTTGCTGTGATATAACAATGTTCCTTGGTACGAATGATTTAACAACAGCAGAATACATATCCAAAAGAACAGGTATTATGACAACAAGTGTTAAGACGGAAAACAATATGTACGAAAGAGACAGAATCGCACTTGATAGAGATGCAACAAGTAGGGAAGTTACATCAGACGGTCAGAGAATGGTAATGACAACTGACGAAGTACTAAGAATGAAAAACACCGATAGCCTGCTGCTAATAAGAGGAATGAATCCTCTGCTTTGTAGGAAATATGATTATACGAAGCATCCAATGTCAAAGGAATTAAAGAAAATCCGAATTGAGGACTATATTCCACGATGGAGGCAGAGGAAAATCAATTTTGAGAAAGAAAGAGAAAAAGAGGAAAAGAGGATAGCAGAAGAACAAGCTGCCGAAAGGGAAAAACGAATAGAAAAAGCATTAGAACGTCAACAAGAGTCAACTGCTCAAGCTGACAATAAGACAAAAGAAACAACAAAGAAAACAACAGAACAAAAATCTGATTCGAGTGTTGGAATGAGCATGAATGATATGCTGTTAAATTTTGCTATGCCGGCAGACTCGTCAAATGTAAACGAAGAACTTGAAGAAGATAATGAAGAATAAAATTAAGAAAGGAAAACATTATGGCAAATAGAAGAACTACAATTGAAATCCCTGAAAGCAAATTGCATAAGCAAGAGCAGGAAAAGAAAAGGGTAGAAATGTTCCAGACATTAAATCAAAGCTTAGCATCTGCAAATAAAGCAGTAAAGCATTACTTGTCGATTAAGGTAGATGGTTTGTGGCCAAACGAGAATACCACTGATATGGGATTGAGATATTGCGCATGTCATCAGTATGGTGAATGGAAAATAATTGTACCTGCTGCCTTGATGAATTTTGACGAAGAAGTAATCAAGGGAAAAGAACCATATCAATTGCAAGGAATATATCAAAGTTACATAAACGAAATGGTTGATGCAACAATTGATGTAGTTGTAATAGCAATAGATACAGCAAGCAAGAGAGTTCTTGCAAGCCGAAAGATGGCAATGGACTATTTGGAAGAAAGAAATTATTTCAAAGAGGACAAAGGCGGTTTAAGCAAAATTGAACGAGCAGTAAGAGATAACAAAAACATTGAAAGCAGAGTTATCACAGTTCGTGAAAAATGGGTATTGCTTGACGTACTCGGTCATCAGGTCAAAATGCTTGTAAATGATGTAGGTTGGAGATTTGTGCCTGATGCAAGAGCAATTGTATATGCAGGGGATGTAGTACCTGTAAAAGTAAAAGAATTGAATATAGACAAAGAGAACAAGAAGATTGAAATGCAAGTAAGTATGAAAGAAGCATTGCCAAATCCAAATGTTGCAAATTCAAAAAAATATCCGGCAGGATCAACATGCACAGGAACAGTAGTAGCAATAAGCAACGGCGCATATTTTGTGCAGACAGGTGATTTTGTAAACGGTGTGGATATACTTTGTAAAATCATCAATTCACCTGAATTACCGGAGGAAAGAGATAAGGTGCTTGTTAAGATAGGCTATGTGAACGAAGAACAAGGAAGAATCTTTGGAACAATAGAGCGAATTACATCTAAGCATAATAGGATGCTGAACTTATAATGCATAGCACGCATAATAAATATTACAGTAATTCGTATATAATGGCTATAATATCCGGTATGACCGGAAATATATTATCAGCAATATTGTTTATTCAAGTAGCATTGGCTAACAACAGTCCGGAATTTCTTTATAAACCGCAAAAGGTAAAAACATATAGTATAGCGTGTATTATTGAAATTATCTTTCTTGCAGTTCTCTTGCTTATATCATTGATTCAAATACTTCAATAGTTAAAAAGACTATCTTTCTGAATAAACGGAAGGATAGTCTTTTACTATTTCTTAATTATTTTCTTCATTGCTTTCTTCATAACTAAATTAATATACTTCTGTAGGAGTATAGTTGATGACTACTGCAAATATGTTACTCTATGTATCTTGTTTAATTTTAAACTGGTCGATTTCGACCGGGTTAAAATTCATACTATGCTTTTTATCAATAGACTAAGTTAGTATTAATATAATGCTGTTATATATTGTTTGATTTTAAACCAATCGATTTCAATGGGGTTAAATATTATTTATTATTCCTTATTCCTAAACGATTATATTGACGACAAAAGTAAAGTACAGTATACGATTATCATAAAACCACAATTAAAAGCCTGAACAGAAATAGCAGCAGGAATACAACAACACCATTTTAGCAGAAATAATTCACATAGTAAAAGCCACAAACCTGTAGGCGAACATGACAAGTAAAAGATAATTGGATATAAAATTAATACAGTAGAACGTTTCTGTTGAATTTGTAAAATTATCAAAATGTTTCTAAAAAATTCTACAAACTTTCAAACAATTTTTAAAAGTATCAAAATGATTTTAAAAGTTTAAAAGAAAAAACAGCAAAATTTCAAAAGTATCAAACGATTTCTAAAAGTATTAAACAAATTTAAAAAAGTTTAAAAAGTTGATTGTATACTTTTAGCACTTGACAAGACGATAATATGAAGATTGTAAAATCAGTAATCGAACATTTGTGTACTTGTAGTGGAGATATATAATTGACTTCTATTTGTGTATATACCTGCTGCGCCTAAAATCGTTGCTCAGAGTGCACATTAGTCGACAAAAAGTGTTTAAATTATACATTTAGTACAATCTTCTTTATAGGAAAAGCTTTTCTTACTATTACTCATTGTAATATTTGAGAATAGGAAAAAACCGTGGAAAATAATTAGCAGTAGGTAAATAAAAAAAGACTTCACAAGGCTGAAAATGACGTTTTTTGACTGCTCAATGTTATCGTAATTGTCTGAAATATAAAATATTGAAATAAAACGGTGTAGAAAGCCACAAAGAATGTTTAATAAAAATTGTTAATCGTTGCTTGCAAAAAAAGCAATAAAAGACTTCATCTTTTTCACTAAATTTTCACTAAAAATTCACTAAACTGCGTAAAATAGTAAAAATTTGCTTGGTTGTTATTGCGTATTGTAGTAATATTAAATCGTTCTGTGCAGCAGGCTTGCAAAATTCTTGCATATCTCTTGCATATCGAGATGAGATAATATATACTTTTAGGTAGTAGATTATGTAAAAACAGCCTAATGCTAATTCCTGTTCGGGCAAATTGCATCAAATTGAGATTTTCGTTAGCTGTATTTTGCACCTTATTGAGATTTTTAGGGGGAAAGCTATGGATATAATACATATAGATCCAAAAAGTTACGAACTATTAGTTGATTGGGAAACTGAGAATGACCTCTTGGTTAAGAGCGTTGCACCGTATAATAGGTGCTATTTTGACAAGGTGGTATTGGATTTTGGAAAGTATCCTGATGGAGAAGTAGACAAACCATTAATTGCCTATTTTGAAAAGAAAAATGATTATGTGAAATTTAGGATAAAATATGATAAAAAGCAGATAACAAAAGGGAAATTCATAGCAACTCCTGAAGGTGACAATGATTACGGTATCTATTATTTTGTTTCAGACGAAACAGCACAGGAAATGACTCGTGATGATGCAGAACACATAATTCAAGTTATTGTTACAAGCTATATAGCTGTTAATGCATTGCTATTGTACGGTAATTTGGTAGATGGCACTTCTACAACGGTAAGAGCCAAAAGTGATGAAGATGATAAACATTATTTCATCAAAGAATACGATAACAAGCTTTACGCTGTAAGTTCACATACACACCGTTCACCGGAAGGTATATTTAGTGTAAGAGGGCATTTTAGAAAATATAAGAAGAGTGGGAAAGTCATTTGGATTGATGAGTACCTAAAAGGCACAGAAAAGGATTAACCTGCTGCAAGAGGAAAACTATATATAGTGTATCATTAATTTTAGTTGACAAAATATAGGATTGGCGATATTATGAGAAAAAATGATAATATCGTTAAGATATTAGAAAGGAGAAAAACTTATGCAATATCATGTATATCAGAGAACATATACTACCGACAGAAAAGGCAAAGACTGGACTGCTGATGAGTTGGATGATTTAACAATGCAATTGACCGAAGATATGGAAATTGATTGCGGCGCATTTGATGACCAAGCTGAAGCTGAGGAAATGTTTGAAGAATGTAAGGCGGAATGTTCATCTAAATATACCGATGATGATAAAGTGGTATTCGATTACTTAACTTTGGAAGAGGTTGAGGAAGATGCCTACGGTAATATTGAGAGCACAATTAATGCTACTTATGTTGCACCGGTAGAGTAAAAATATAAGAAAATATAATATATTCTGGGAGCAGCAGGAATGTTGCTCCTTTTTTGCGAATTTTTTGTAAAAGTTTTTAAAAATCATCAAAAATCATCAAATATTTGCGATATATTATATGTAAATACTTTGTTGAGAAAGGATGATGATATTATGAGTAATTATAATTTAAAGATATTTACAGAAAACATTGAACCTACGGCTTTAAACCAAATATACGAATTAGTAAAGCAACCTGCATTTTCTGATTGTAAGGTAAGAATAATGCCGGATGTACATGCCGGTACAGGTTGTGTAATCGGATTTACAGCAGATTTAGGAGAAAAGGTGATCCCTAATATTGTAGGAGTTGATATTGGCTGTGGTATGCTTACAGCAAAGTTAGGTAAGATAGATATAGACTATGCAGAACTTGATAGAGTGATTAGAGATTATATTCCTTATGGAAGAAATGTAAGAGATGATGCAATAGAAAGTAATTTGGATAGTGATATTGATAACCTCAAGTGTTACAAACATTTAAAAAATATTGATAGAATTAGATGCAGTCTTGGTACACTTGGAGGCGGAAATCATTTTATAGAAGTTGATGAATCTAAAGATGGCACAAAATACTTGATTATACATACAGGTAGTCGTAATCTTGGTAAACAAGTTGCAGAGTATTACCAGAACAGAGCCATTGAAGAGATGTCAGGCAAGGATGAACTTGAACAGCAGTGCCAGAATCTCATAAAGCAATACAAAGCTGATGGCAGACAAAAGGAAATTGAAAAAGCTTTAAGTGAACTTAGACGGAAGTGGCAAAACAAAAAATTAAATGTTCCAAAAGAACTTTGCTACTTAACAGGTCAAAGCAGACTTGATTACCTTCACGATATGACGATTTGTCAGCAGTTTGCATCATTAAATAGGCTTCGTATTTTTCTTATTATTGCAAGAGCAATGGGATGGGAAGTTGTTTCAAATGTTGCTGTAACTCACGATGCACCGGATTTATTTGAAACAGTACATAATTACATTGACTTCACAACCAACCACGATACTAATATGGTCCGAAAAGGTGCAATTTCTGCCAAGAAAGGTGAATACGTATTAATTCCTATGAATATGCGTGACGGATGTATTTTAGGAATAGGAAAGGGAAATGAGGACTGGAATTGTTCAGCTCCGCACGGTGCAGGACGGCTTATGAGCAGAAGTATGGCAAAAGATACTATTTCTCTTGATGAATACAAAAACTCAATGCAGGGTATCTACACGACCTCTGTGTGTCAAGAGACAATTGATGAGTCACCACAGGCTTACAAATCCAAAGATGAAATTGTAAAACTTATCGAGCCTACTGTTGAAGTAATTGAGATTTTAAAGCCAGTATACAACTTCAAGGCAAACTAAATCTGTTCTGCCATATATAAATTGTGATAAAAAAACAAGAACCTATTATACTTGTTTTTTGTTTTATTTACTTTTATAAAGAATATTTAGAATGTGGAGTGAAACCTTATAAACCGCATCATAAGAAATATAGAAAAGAGGTTCAGCATAAAGGACAGGCGGATGGCGATTTGTATATGGTTGATGAAAATGACCATCCGATAGTACCTTATGCAAGAATTTTGATTTGTAAGAAAGTGGGTATTTGATATGGATTATGATTATAGAGATTGGACTGAAAAGCATAATAAATGCGTAGAAGCAGTTAGGCGTATTTGTGAATTAGATTCAAAATATGATATTAACAGATGTGCGTCTGCAACTGCTGTTATGAATTTTTCAATGCAGGATATAGACGGTTATTTTAAAAACAATAATCAGACTTCTGCTGAATTATGTTTTCTGATTAGAAATATAGATGTAATAATTACATCTATCCTTGATTTGAACCATGACTTATTAGGTGTTGGTCTTAGTAAACAAGATAAAGCCATTAAAAAGTGTTTTAATCAACCTGAAATCATACACGGTTTTCGTACTTTGCGAAGTTTGATTTTAGCACATCCCATTGATACAAATTATATAAATGATGAGGGTCAGAGGGAAACAGTGTATTTAGAAGACATTCTGCCTGCAAATAAACTGATAAAATTGGGAAAACGTGATTATACATTAAGAATGTGCTGTCCAGATACAGAATTTTCTCATTTTAAGCCATTAAAAATTGATACGGATATAATTCCCGTAATCAATGAAATTGTGAATGGAATAAAATTGCTTACAGGAAAGTTGCAAAAGATTATTTCTGAATATGAAGAAAAACTACAAAACGAACCTTTAATTATCGATAATTCAGATATGGAAAAATATATAATGACATTGGATAATGAATTAAAGAGAAGGTATCCGAGTTGTGTTACAGATACAGAATATGATGATGGCTCTGTAAAGCATTATTCTATTGTCTATGATCGTCTGAAATATATTAAAGTATCTTTTTTAAGTAAAACACAAGAAAAATATAATATTTTTCTTGATTATATTATATCAGAATTAAAGCGTATTGAAAACGATTTACAAGCAATGACATATGATTCAAGTGAAAAATCATATTTTTCGTTATGCCACAATCCTGATTTTGCAAAGAATGAATCCTATGCAAAAGAAAAGATGATATATTTATATGAAAGCAATACTACTTCTTTTACTGAAGAAGACATCTCGAATGCAACTCGTTCTAATGCTCTTTGGGGTGTTCAACAGTTTAAGAAGCTGATTCCTTATATTGAACAATATATCCCTGTGGATACAACGGTTTCAGATAGAGAGTTATATTGTGAATATGTAGCTGCAATTTACCTAAGTAATATATCAGAAAGGAACTAATTGACAGTAATCTACAGATGCTCTGTAAAAAATGCAACAATGACAAAAGTAATCAGTGAACTAAAACAAAAAAGACAAGTGCAGCAGGTTTGCACTTGTCTCTTTTTATAATTGTACATATTGATTTTTGACAAAAAAATAAGCACCGAACTAATCCGGTGCTTTTATATGAAACCAAGAAGGAGGTAGACCGTCCTTGGGTTCAGTTGACTTTAAGAAAGATTGAGTATCTATACCGTTTTGTAAATTGAAATTTTAAAATATTATATTAGTCCTGAAAACAGAGTGAATTGACACACAATCTTTCTTTTGTCTTGATTATATCACAAGTTTAAGGACTTTGCAATATAATCAAAGCAAAAGTGGAAATTATCACATCCGGGATTTAAAACCGTTAAGCCGGAATGTTTATTATTAATAGACCATCTCGTAAATTTGGTAAAAAGTCAATGGCTGTTTTAAAAATTGTAATAATTGCAGTTTGTTTGATTCACTTATTGCAAATATATATGCAGGAAATTTTAAAAACAACTATGAAATTAATAAAAAGATATTCCACTTTTGCACAAATGGATGAAAAATTTAGTTGAAATGCTTAGAACTGATTACAAAGAAATTGATTATATTGTCAAGGATTTGCTTGAACCGGGTACATACTTACTGTCAGGTGCACCGAAGTGTGGCAAAACCATCTTAGCAACACAATTAGCAGTTGTAGTAAATATAGCTAAATTTCGCATCCATATATATCAAACACCTAAAAGGTGATGATAATATTTTAAGAGAAAGACAGAAATGATTACTTAAAGAACAAAAAAACACAATGGGAAGCTGTGATAAAAGAGGTGACAAGTATCTCCCTGTCTTTCTGTCTTAATTATACTACACTGAATAGTAGGTGTCAATAGGAAAGCTGTGAATTTTTTGCGAACATTTACTCCATTATGATTAAAGTAAAAAGCACCGGAAAACCGGTGCTTTAAAATTATATAAAACCAAAGAGGAGGTATAGTCTTTAATTTTTGTTTGATAAGAAAAAGCAAAAGAGAAGAAACAAAAGCTGGTGAAGCCTGTTTGATTCCTATTGTTAAAAAAGTAGTCGATTTTATGGCTGATAAAAATAAATGGCAAAGTTTGGAATTTCTTATTTATTTTATGCTTACAAAAAATCGAAAAAACAGCTTTAATACAGAACATTCACTGGTTAGTTAATAATGTGAAGTTCACTCCTTTGCTTTTCTAACTAAATTGTAACACACTGAATAGTAAGTGTCAACAGAAAAGCTGTGAACTTTTTGCGAATTATTTCCTCTAAAAATAGTGCTTTTAGGGGATTTTTTCTTTTTGTAAAAGAACTAAAAATTTCATCTCCAAATTTTTAAAATTAACATTTGGAGGAATTATATCAGCTACGATTGATGTTCGTAATGCCAGAGATTATCATGCTGCCATTGTAGCTTTTATGTCTTTTTGCAAAACAAAAGCCCGGCATAAGCCGAGCTTAGATATTTTTACTTTTGATACTACTCATTAGAAAATTCAGTTGCTCTCTTGTAAGCATCTGAGGTAAATATTTACGATATTGTTTGAGAACAGTATCATTGTTGTCCTTTTTTGTGAACTTAATTCTGATATTAACACTCCTATATCTTTAATAACTTTTTGAACCCGGAATATATTCTTGCATGAGATAATCCCAATTTACCAAGTATGTACTTTGATTCATTTTTTGTAATGCTCTAAATTTACAAAGTTCACGTAAACGCTCACTTACTTTTGATTGAGATACAGAAAATTTGTCGATAATTTCCTTCTGCTTAAATGTAACAAAATAATGATCTTTACATTCATCAAAGAAAAACTTGTTTTTACGAGGTACTACAAGTTCATTATCTATTACTGCTTTTGGCAATAGATATTCAAGTAGTTTTATGTCGTTCTTTGAATATTGTAACATTTCGTCAATTCTTTCAAATACTTTCATTAAAAAAATCCTCCTTAATATACATCCTGATGGTCCTGCACAACAGAATCATCATTATTAACGTTATTGTTGCCGGGGAAATTGTCTTTGCAAGAATATTGATTGTTGTGTGCTTTTACACGTTTCTTGTATTTGCCGCCTTTAATAATCTTTACAACAGCTAAAACTGCATAGAAAACTGTAAGCGTAAGAGCATACAAAGGAATAGTTTTTACGATAACACTAACAGTATTGCTGTAACTTAACAGATTTGCAAATTTTACAAAATGATTTTCCAAATAAGCAAATCCGAAATATGTTACTGCACACCAAATACAATGGTATAACATTTTACCTAAAGCACTTTTGCTCGACATGTATTTAGCATTACGTAAAAATAATATTACATTACCTATTACATATATAATTATTACGACTTGGATTACTTTTACAATAGTTTGAGTATCCATTTTTTTATATCTCCTTTTTACACTATAATTATACCACACCTACTATTCAGTGTCAATGCTGAAATGGTAAATATTTCTTTAATAATAGCCATTTTTTGTAAAAAGAAAAAGCCACCAATAGGTGACTTATTTTTTGGTGCTATTTCTTTTCTGAGCTGATTTTCTTTTTTTAATTTCTTTCCTTATCAGCTCTTTGACAAATTGTGTTTTGTTCGGTAGAATGCCTAAGAACTCAATGATATCGGCATCATATTCTTTGTTCAGGGTAAATGTAAATTGTTTTAGATTAGCATTTTTATACTCTAAATTATATTTCTTTTTATCAAATTTTTTTGTTTCTTCTGGCATAAATACAATATCTCCTAAAAAAATAATTTTTTTTAAAAATGGCCTTGACACCTACTATTCAGTGCGTTATAGTATAGGTGTAGAGGACGTCAAGCCCCCTCTACTTCATTTAAACACTCTTTGTTTTTTCCCAGAGACAAAGAGTGTTTTTCTTTTTTGGTTATTGGAAAAAAATGGTAATTATATAATACTTAATTATTATATCATATTTGTTATAATCATACAATTACAAAATTTTAAATTTTTTTCAAAAATGGCCTTGACACCTACTATTCAGTGCGCTATAGTATAGATGTAACAGAGTTACAGACTTTGTTGCTCCTTTCTGCTCTTATTAGAGCAACATTATTGAATACAACCGCAGGAACTGTGGGGTTAGCCTATTGATACTGTGTTTGTTTAAGAACACTTGAGTAGGAAGCTTGGCATTCTAATGCGAAGCAGTTCACTTTGTTTTTGGTGTTTGTCATTTTTTTGTCTTTAATGATCTACATCAACTCCTTTTTTATCACTTATTGCCAAATAAGTGATGATGTCTTTTTTCAAAAAAACCTTTTGATTTTTAAATCGGAAGGTTTTTTTGTTTTTTTTGCATTTTTTTAGTAAAAAATCAAATTTTTTTTGCAAATTTTTATGAAAAAATGAAATATTTGCGATATATATATTGGAAGCATTTCCAAATATATACAAAATGCCAATTGAATGGCAAAAAGAAAGGAACATTTTATGTTAAAATTTTTTACAAATTTTAAATTCAAAGAAGGAGAAAAGGAAAAAATTCAAGACGAATTAAGTCGTATCGAAAAACATTTTTCAAAAGAAGCAAAATTATATTTAAGAATTATGTTTGACGAAAAGAAAGAAATCTATACGTCAAGTGTTACTACTAATTTTGCTAAAAAACTTCTTGTCGGAACAGGCGAAGGCGTAACGTGTGTTGTTGCAACAGATGAGGCTTGTGATATGCTAATTCGTCAAATTAGAAAGGAAAAGACAAAGAAGTTTGACAAAACCGGCAGAACGCCGCTGTCTGAGCTTGCTGCTGAACAGATTACTTCCGATGAAGTGTCTATGGATGATTTTGAAAAATACGGTATGAGTTCTGATAGAATTACGAAGGTAAAAAATATTTGTGTAGAACCTATTACTGTTGATGAGGCAATTGACGAAATGGAAGTTCTCGGCAGAGATTTCTTTGTTTTTAACGATCCTGACGGTAATGTTAATGTCGTTTACAGAAGAAATAAAAACAAAGGGTTCGGACTACTTAAAGGATAGTATCTGAAAAAAGGAGGATATTTTTTTGGAACAAAATTTAAACATTAATGACTTATTAAGCTTTAGTCCTATGGATTTAGCTCAGATATTAAATGATACATTTATTTTTGATATTCCGTGTCAGATTGAAACTGAGCAGGAATTAAACGAAGTAGGAAAAATGCTTGCTATTACAAGCAATCAATATTCGTTTTTAACATCAATGTTATCAATTGCAAAAGTGAATGTAAGAAAATATAAGAGAGCTAAAGCTAAAACAAGTTACGAAGATACAGTCGATAAAAGGGATATTATTTCTTATACCGTGGATGCTGTAAAATTGCGTCATAAAACTTTATCTCGCTTGATTACCGTAAAACAAGAGCGTAATAATGAGCTTAATATGTCGGAAAGGAGACAGTTTTGACGTGTAAAAAAATCAGCTTAAACGAATATTTAATTGAGTATAATGCTTTGTTTGACAACAAAATTTGGAAAGGCCATACTCGATGTGACAGTACCAAAATTGATGAATCCTTTGTGAAAATTACAAAAGATTTCATCAAAGAGGATATTCACAGAAATACCAACTGCCCTTTAGACGAAATTATTATTTCAATACAAAATATTAAATGCATTGGTAAAAGAGTAATAGAACTGTCTAAAGAAGACACTGTTAAATTTAACAATCTATATGCTGAGGAAATGTTCAATGCTCAATTTCTTAAAGCAGTAAAAAATAATAGGAAAAGTAAGGGAGAAAATATTCAATGACTAAGTATGAAAAATTAGAGGAATATTTCACAAAAACAGAATTTGCTGTTTTAAAGTATTTTGTTGACCATTCAGTACCGCTTAATACTATTGACGAAATTCCAAAGAATTGGAGAGATTGGTTTGGTTCAAATCATTTGTATAAATGTGAAGCAAAACAAGCTGACATCGCCAAAGAATTAGGAATAACTCCTACTGCGGTAAGCAGAAGTATAACTTTACTTCGTACATACCAAACCGTTACTAAGATAAGAGGTATTAAAGGATACATTGTCAATAAAGATTGGCTTTATGATGAATATCAATATTAAAAACCTTGACATTAATTCTTATTTGCGTTACTATAACAATAGTAATTATTATTATTTAATTTTATAGTATATTAAGTCAGTTATTGCAATTTGCGATAGCTGACTTTTATTAATTTAATAAACAATAGCCGATTAATTTTGTGTATACAAATTTAGTCGGCTTTTTTTGTTTTCATAAGAACTTTCACATAAAAATTTATGCTCAGTGAAAAGTTCAGTCGTAAGGGCAACGACAGGAGGTATTTTATGAGAACAAAATATTCAACACACTCTTATTTACTATATAGGTTCAAATATAAGAAACTATAAGAAAGAGAGGTGTAATAAATGGAAGAAACTGTAACATTGGTCGGTACACATTCGTACACAATCTATGATAACAATGGTTTTTCCATTCAAACAATTAAGCTTGTGGAAGAAGGAGGCAGAATTACTGCTAAAGGATATAATCTTCCACAAGACCAATATACCTATCAATATAAAGGAACAATCATTGAGGATAAAAAATACGGAAGACAGTTAAATGTTCAACTGTGTACGCTTTATATCAATGAAAAAGAAGATATTATTAAATATCTTAAAGAAAATATTGCTGGTATAGGTAAAAAGTACGCTGAAGCACTTTATAAAGCATATGGAAAAGATGTATTCAAGCAAGCTAAAGATTATGATGCTGTATTCGCAGTAATCAGATCTGAAAAGAAAGCAAAGAAGATAACCGAAAGTGCGCAATCACAATTAGTATCTCCTGAAATGTTTGAAATTATTTCCAAATACCAAATACAACCAAAAATACTGAACAAATTAGGATTTTCTTTTGAAGCTATAAAGGAGAATCCTTTTATTATGTCCGGTAATGTTACTTTCTATAAATTAAATAGAATGGCAATTGATTTTGGCTCGGATTTGATATGTTATGACCGCATAAGAGCAGCAGTAAATTATGTTTTAAATGAACTTATAGGTTCACGAGGACATATGTACTATCCTTACGATGAATTTGTTACAGTAACATTAAATCTTCTTAATAAGGGCGTACAGACAAAATGCTCACTTGATGATTTAAAGAAAACTCTAAGAAAAATGAACAACGATCAAGAAATTGTACTGCGTAAAGCAAACAATAAATTAATCATTTATTCAAAGTTTAATTATGAAACCGAAAATATAATTTCAGAAAGCATCATAAAAACACTTCTTAGACCAAAGGACAAAATCAGCGTAAGTAAAATTAAAGCTGCTATTAATGAAACCGAAAAAGAATTTGGTATCTCTCTTGCAGAAAAGCAAGAAATAGCAGTAAAAATGGTAATGGAAAACAATTTTTCAATTATCACAGGTTCAGCAGGTACAGGTAAAACAACTGTACTTAAAACGGCAATAAGAACCTACGAAAAAATATTCAAATGTGAGGATGAAGACATTCTCTTACTTGCACCGACAGGCAGAGCTGCACAAAGAATGAGTGAGGCTACTATGCACAATGCACAGACGGTCCATTCAAAACTTCTTATTGATGAAGACGGTTCAGTTGGTGAGGAAATAGAAGAAAAAATCATTTTTATAGATGAAATGTCAATGACAGATGCAAAATTGCTTTCACTCATTTTTAAAAATACTAAAAATGATAATGCTAAATTTGTATTCTTAGGTGATCCTAATCAGTTACCAAGTGTTGGTGCAGGAAACATTCTTGAAGATTGTATTCTTTCTGAAGTTATTCCTACAACTAAACTTGATGTAATCCATAGGCAAGCCGAAGATTCATTGATCATTAAAAACGCATTGAATATTTTAAAAGGTAATTCTTCTCTTACTCTTGGTAATGATTTTGATTTTGTAAAATCAAATACGATCAAAGACGATTGTGTTGAAGTTTTTAAAAATGAATATGCCAAATATAAAAATAATATTATGGCTGTTCAAATCATAACACCAATGAAAACAAGAGGAGATTATTGTCAGGAAACCCTTAATAATGCTATTCAAAAATTAGTTAATCCGATAGAAGACGGCGATATTACTTTCACAATAAATAACTATAAATTCCATATCGGGGATAAGGTTATTTGTCAGAAAAATAATAAATTATCTAAAAACGGTGATATTGGACTTATCAAAGATATTTATCGTGATGAAGATAATAAGTTGTCTGTCGATATAGACTTCTATAATCACATTATTTCATATACAGTTTCTGAATTAAGAGATTTAAAATTTGCACTTGCTTATGCAATTACAATTCATAAATCACAAGGTTCGGAATTTCCATCAGTTGTTATGCCGGTAGGAAGTGAACAAATGTGTATGCTTCAACGAAACCTTATGTATACAGCAGTTACAAGGGCATCAAAAAAGATGACTCTTGTTGGCAGTAAAACTGTATATAAAAGAGCAGTTGAAAAAAATGTGAAGCAAGTAAGATTAACTGCATTAAAACAATATCTTGTTAAGGCGTATAAAGAAGCAATCTAATATAAGCCATTAAGGAGGATTATATATTATGGCTAAAACATTAAAGCGTATTTGCCTTCGTTCAGAAAAAAAGATTGAAATGATTTCAAAACTTTTATCTGATGGTGAACAAATAAACAAATTTATTATGAGTTCTGATTATTATAGAGAACATTTCTATATCAGTACACCTGAACAGACAGACATTCTGTCTGCGATTGAGGATACACTTCACCGTATGATTGAAGCCGGTTGGTCTGATGATGACATTGCTTTTGTTCTTGATGCACATAAAGATGTGTTTGAAGACACAGAAGATGCAGAAGATACAGAAGACACAGATGAAACTATCACACCAATTGATTTGGGCTATTCACTTATTGGTGAAGTTATATTTCACAGAAAGGGGTACAAATTGGAATGTCAATAGAAAATTTAAGAACTCATTACCTTTATCAGTTTGTTGGTGGAGAGTTAGATGGTCTTATCTTAAGTTATCCAACGCTTAAGTTAAAAAATGTTATTAATGGCTATTCTGAGGATTTGACCGAAAAACGAAATAAAGGCTTTTTGTGCAAGCGTGAAGAACTTGATAATCAGCCGATTATCAAAGGCTATTTAGGACCTATGTACGGTGGCGATTGCTACTTAGTACATGGTCAAATTAAAAAGTCGTACAAATGCACAGATGAAGTAAAAAAACATAATAAACATATTCATATAATCAGATATGAAACACAGGAAGTATATGATATGCTTTCTTGCTGAATTTTGGAGGAAATCATTATGGCAAAAAACAATTTAACGCCTTCCAACTTACTGTCGGAAGATAATGACTATATTGAGTTTTACGATAATGTATTTGATATATTTGTCGGTTTGGATTATGTATCCGAAAAGGATCTAAACCGTGAAGCTGATAAATATTATTATCGTTTTCTCAATTATCTTAATAATAATGTTCAAGTATTATCTGTGGCAAATTCTACTTGTGCTTGGACTGATTTTATCAAAAAACATATCAAGGCTTTTAAAAAGTTTACAAAAGAACATTGGGTACGTACATACAAAGATGATTTGGATGAATTTATCTATCAATGGATAAAAGAACTGCATCTGTATGGTGCAGGATATGTTAGTGAAAGTGAATACAAAGCACTTGTTGATATGTTAATTGACCCAAATAATAATTAAGGAGGAGTTGTGAAATGACACAACCTATTACATACACTGCATACAGAATTGCATTGATGATTATTGAAAGCGAAGATTTTGAATTAAAAATTGACAAGGATAAAGACGGCAATAAAGTCTTTAAACTTGTTGATGATAATTCAGCAAACTGGGGTGATATTGAGTCTGATGAGTTCTATAATTTGGCAACAGTTATTGACAGATTAGAAGCTTATCACGATGATTATTACTTCAAGGAATTTGAAGAAAAGCGTAACCCTGATATTTTAAGTGGCAAAATTCTGCCGGATCTTTCGGATGGTAAGCCATTTGAAAAATACAGTGACCTTGCTGCTATCTGTTGGTTTATCAAAAATTCAGCAGATATTCTTAGTAAAATCACGCCGGATGTGGCTGATGCTTTTGATTATGATATGGCTTTAAGTCTTGTTGATAGATATGACCGAGATACTGATGAAGAGTGTTTAGACTATTATGTCAGCAAAATGCTTTTCCATATTTTATTTAAAACACTCTCGGCTTACAGAGTTGTTGAGTGCAATAATCATATTTATTGTACAGCTTATGATGATGCCAAGCTTTGGAAATCGGACAAGGAATTATGTAATTTGATTTACAAACAAGTTGAAACCGATTTATGCAATTTTGATGATTGGCTTAATGGGCTTCACTCATGGCTCAAAGAAAATTTTATTTATGAATCAACAAGCAATGATTCAAGCGGTAGAGCTTACCGTCAAATGCTTGAAAGAGAAGAAGAACAAATTGTTGATGACCTCAAAGACTTAGGCAAAGAAGGTCATTACTTTGACGAATATGCTTTTGCATATCTTGGTCTTTTAGACGAGTATGATAAAGCATAACAAAAAAATAATAACAAAAAGAAAAATCCATTGAGTTATATAATTCAGTGGATTTTTTTATGGAGGTAAATATGAGTAATTCATATAAAGAATTAATAGATAAGCAAATGGAAGAAACCAATGCTTTTCCAGTGAAAACTGCCACTAATAGTGAGCATTTTAAAAAAATTGTAAATGAATGGAATTTATCTTGTTACGGAAAACAACTTGTTCAGTCAGGTATTGATATGTTTATTCGCAAAAAAGATGTAAAAGCATTCAATGATATGCTTAACCGTCATCTTGAAGAACATTTAAAAGCTATTGATGAAGATAAAACCGGTGATGGATATATCTATGATATGTTCGTTTACGAATTACAAAAACATAAGTACAAATATACCAGCCGTGTTGATGATACACTTAATGCTTTGGCTATATCAAGAGAAACATTACAGCAAAATACTGTAATGAATCAAGCATTAGAAAAAGCTTGTAAATTTGTTATGAGTTTAGATGATTAAGGAGAATTCTTTTATGGAGGTAAATATGAATAATTCATATAAAGAGCTAAAAGACAAACAAATGGCGGAAACTAACGCTTTTCCTATTAAAGCTGCTTTCAGTGATGAACAATTTAGAAAAGTTGTTGAAGAATGGAATTTATCATTTGATGAAAATTCTGATGATTATTTTGGAAAGCAACTTGCTTCATTAGGATGCGGTGTACTCATCCGTAAAAAGGATGTAAAAGCATTTAATGAAATGCTTAACCGTCATCGTGAAGAACACCAAAAAGCTATTGAGAAAGACACAACAGGCGAAGGATATATCTATGATATGTTTGTATACGAGTTACAAAACTATGAATATGGATATACCGGATGTGTTGATGATACTCTTGAAGCTTTGGGTATATCAAGAGAAACATTACAGCAAAATGCTGTAATGAATCAAGCATTAGAAAAAGCTCGTAAATTTGTTATGAGTTTGGATGATTAAGGAGGAACATTCAAATGAGAGTTTATGATCCAATAGATGTGAGGATAAGCTCGGACCTTTCAAACGAGGAGAGGGCTTACGAAATATTTAAGCGTTGCTGGATTAATCAACATATTGATGACATAACAATGACACAAACCGAGGCTCTTTATGAAAATGATGAGTCTAATAAGAACCTTCACGAATGCGAAGATTCAACAGATGGTATGTCATTCGATGAATATGTTGAAGAATATGGATTTGCCAACGGTGAAATTTATCCTTGCTATGAGGAATTTCTCAATAATGATTTTGAAGATTTTCTTTATTATCCTGAAATTGAAAAAATTATTGATAATACAGATGAAGAAGAATCCGGAATGCTAAAGCTTATTTGTTATCGTTATAGGCTGTCACAGGTTTTAGGTAGAGAATGTATTGATTTTCCGAGTGTTTTTAGTGACAATAAATTACTTATTGAAACACTAAAAAAATTGAAAGTTGATAAAATTTCTTTTGGAAACGATGACAACACTGTTGTTAACGAACATCAAGAAAAAACCGATAAACCTATTCATCTATTTTTTGATGAGCTTGTAAATCTGTTATGAGCTTAAATGATTAAGGAGGAAGTTTTAAATGAAAAATTGCAATAAGCCTATTTATTACGATGAATACGAAGATTCAATCGTTATTGATGAAAAATCATTTTCAAAGCCAACAATTCTACGTGATGATTATCTTCAAATCAAAACAACAGGTCATCATTATGATTTTATTGCATCTGTTCAAAACAAAACTGACAAACCTGTTCATCTGATTTTTGATGAAGAAGTTGGAGTGGATATTGACGAACTTGAAATTGATTCATTAAATTGGTTTGGCATTCTTGCTAATGATAACGGTTACAGGATGCTTGAAGCACTTGTAAATAACAAATTTTCAAAAGAATAAATTTGTTATGAGCTTAGATGATTAAGGAGGAAACGATATGAGAGTACATTTATATAGAGGCAAGCCGGTAAGTAAAACAGATCATACACTTTATGAAAAACTCTGTAAAGATGCAGATGCTTTTAATAACGGATTTGTCTATGGCTCTTTAATTGTAAAACATGATAAATACTTTATCTGCGTAGGTGTTGCAGGTGTTTTATTAAACAGTTTAGTAAACAATGCAACGGCAACTCTGATTGAAGTAATACCTGAAACAGTCGGCGAATATACAAATTTGATTGATTGTCACGATAAAATGATTTTTGAAGGCGATATAATTCGATACGCTGACAATGACGAATATGAAAGTTATCTTGAAAGTCTTGAATGCCCTGAAGAATATGAGGGTGTCAATTTTAGCAAAATGTGGACGGTTGATGAGGTTGTTTACGGTGACAAGATTGGTTATCCTGCGTTTGATTTGAACACTCACGATTTCGATTGTAACGGACTCGCAGAGTTAAACGAAAGTGGTGGTCAATGGTTCTATGAAATTATCGGCAACATACACGATAATCCCGAATTGTTGGAGGCAACGAAATAACAAATTTTAAAAAAATAAAATAAAAAAAATAATTTAATCCCTGCTGCCAAAAGTCAAACAGCAGGGTAGGAGGTATATTATGACTAACAAAAATTATATGGTTACATACACAAAAGAAGGCAATGAAAATTTCAGTTGTGTATTGGTTGAAGCAATCAATGAAGAACTTGCTGAAAAAAACTTCAAGGTGTTTAAGCCTGATTGTGAATTCATCGGCATCAGAGAAGAAAGTAATCCTGAAACATACATCAAAAGAGGTATGTCAGTTCTCAACAACGAATTGTTTAATTCAATTGTTGCAAAAATGGATCATATTACTCTTGACGATGAAGTTGATAGTGTCTCTTTTGTTATGATTGCAAAAGTAAACAATCAAAGAGAACTTGGTGCTCTAAAACTTGATTCCAGCGTTGAAGATGCTACTTTGTTACAAGAACCACTTCCTGATTTCCCATTCTTTGTTACACTGGATTGGGATGGTTTGGAATATACAGTCAGAGCAGTTGAAACTATTGATAGCATAAATGATCCGAATTCTGATGTTGCTTACCTTTACAGAAGTTCAAAAAACAGAGTAAATGATATTCAAAAGCTTGTTTTTGGTGATAAATATTTTGATTTTGAAGATAAACTTAATCAGCTTATTGATGCGTTTTCGGATGAACCAAAAGCACAAGAACAAATCATTAATCGTTTAGCATATGAACTTCATTATGGCAATGTCAAAGGAGTTTTAAACAAACACAGTCACATCAGATTTACTAAGGAAGATGTATTAGAAGACAAAGTTCTTATTAATGCATATAAGAAATATTATCCTCAAAATGATTATTCTTTCTGTGTTCAGTCTTGGAAAGATAAGTATGAACGAAATAGTGGTGAGTCTACTACCACAGCAAGTTATGATAACCTTGATAAAGCACTTGAAGATGCATTCGATACATTCAAAGACAATGAAACAGTTGAGGTTATTGCAATTGACAACGACAATCACAATGAGTATTCGATTCTTTATCTTGGTCCGGATGATATTGCGACTGATGGTTACGGCTTTGGCAGTGTAATTGTTGCTGAGCTTCAAGATATTAAAACAATGAAAAGAGAATGCTATTTACCGGAAGATTATTAATCGGAGGTTTATTATGGCTAATACAACTGTTAAACATAAAGAACATACTCTTTGGAGTAATTATCCTTCTGATTTGAACTTTGATGATTGGAAAGATGATTTAAAGGCTTCTTATCCTGAATTAGATGAATCAGAACTTGAAAGAAAAATGTATGAAATTAATGATTCATATCTTGATGATGAGTGTATTAATCTTAATGATATTGTTTTTGATTTGCCAATTATCATAATTGGTAAAATTGGCAGATGGAACGGCACAGTAACAGGATACAAAACTATTGAATCCGGTAAGGTCGTTGATTGTCTTTATACTGATTGTGATTATGCAAAATGGTATGTAGATGAAAACAATGATTTAAGATGCGATTGCACACATCATGACGGAAGCAACCATTATCTTTACAGAACCTTCAAGACAAGTCTTTATGAAGATGAGATTGAAGAATTTAAAGATAAAATTTTAGATAACACCTTCACACAAGAGGATATTGATAAATATACCGACAGTGTTAGAGTTGCTATTCGTGAAGTTTACGGTTGGGAAGATTAAGAGGTGTTTTATGTTAGAACAAACATATAAGATAAGACATAACGAAGATGGAACAATAGTATCACAAGATGTAAGAGATATTGTTGATTTAGCTTTGGAAAATTTGATACTTCAAGGCACTAAAAACGATTATATTTTTGTGTATCGTGAAGCATCTGAAACTAATCCTGAACAGTATCCTGAAGGTTGGTACAAAAATGATTACGAGATGGTTATTCAAGAAATTATGCATTCAGAAGAAGGTTTTAACTGTATTCTTAATGCATTATCTGAAAATGACATCTTATTTGTACCGTCTCTCACAACATCAGTTTTAGATTTTATGAGAGAGTTTCAAAAAGAACTTAATAAGGAGGATAATTGATGTCTGATTTTATTGATAGAAAAAAGCTACTAAAAAAGAAACAATATTCATTTCAAACTCAGTATGGAGCATTTCCAAGGCATGATTATTTTATCAAACTTTCTGATATAAGAAGTATGCCAACTGTTGATACAGAAAAACATGCACATTGGATAGTATTATATAGTGATGTCGGATATGCAACAGCTAAATGTTCTAATTGTTTTGATTCAAAACGTGAAAATATTATTTGTGTTGACAATGAAAGTGATTTTTATCCGTATTGTCCTTTTTGTGGCTGTAAAATGGATAAAAATAAGATTAAGGAGAAATAAGTTATGGCTGAATATTTTGAGAGAGTAACTCCTATTACAACTGTAGTAGAATTCTACAACAAAAGTGTGAAGAACAACAAAGCTTCACTTTTGAAAATCTATCCGGATGCGTTTCGTATAAACAGGTTCAGATTTTCATTTGCAAATTGTGATGCAAGTATGAAACGAGTACCTAACGGCTCAATTGATTTTTATCTTGAAGTTGAAAAGGCTCTTGTGCTTGCAGAAGACATTCTTTCAAGACAATTGAAGAATGATGTTGCAAATGAAGCTGTCGAGCGTAGAAAACGTTCTGAAAAGGATGGTAAAGAATATAAATATGCAATGCCTGTGCGTTCATATCCGGGAGGTCTTAATGCCCGAAAAGCAAAAGAGAAAAAAATTCGTACCGATGGTATGGCACAGGCAAGGGTTTTAAAAATTGCCGGTGCTTCAAGCGATAAACTTGATATTATCATTTCTTGTGAATGCGGTCCGGGCAGAGAAACCAAAGAAGGATTGATTGTTCCTACATATGAGTATAAACCTGATACAATTGTAAGGGTTGGCATGACTTGGGAACAAGCAAAACAGCTTGCTGTAATGCTGAAAAGCCATTACGATGCATATTTAAGTTCTTGCTACACGTATGATGAGTTTGCTTATCAAAAGTTTCTTAGAGAACGAAATAACGGTTAATGTTGATGGCAGAAGGTGGAAATCTCATCATTCGTGTTGAGGCAATCAAGTGGTATTTAGATTATCTTGATGAAATCAATCATCTCAACTTACCGGAAAATGCGTCAATTGACGAAGAAACATTTAATTACTTGTATCCCGATGTAGACTTGAAAGATCATGACAAAACACTTGACTGTATTGCAGATTGGCTTTCAAATACATACGGATATTGTGTAAAATCGTTTCAGCTACCGTTATTTACAAAATAAAAGGTAATTAAAAATTTAGGAGGAATAATTTATGAGTTGGATCGGTGGTTCATTTGTTATGGATGATTTGAGTGAGAAAAGCTTGAAAAAAGCATATGCTTCTATTCGCTCAAAAATCCGACATGAAGCTGATTTAGAGGAGTTTCCTAATATGGGTAATGATATTATGCCTATCAAGGAATATGCTCCGGGTAAAATTTATGATAGTTTTGATGCTGCCGAACAGGTGGCATCAGACTCATTTAATGTTTGGAACAGAAAATACAATCCTACTTTTGCTTTTTATGATACATCTCAAGTAAAAACTACGAAGAAACTTCAAACATTAGAGACTCGTTTGATTAAAGAAAAAGAAAAACTAAACGAGTATATCAAAAAAACAGATTGCAGCAGTTTCAAGGCTGAGTTAATAACTTGCCCCAATTGCAAATCTAAAATAAACAAAAAGTATATTTACAACAGTCATTGCCCTCTTTGCAGAACGGATTTACGGTCTAAGACGGTTATCGACACTACAAATCGTTATCGGGAAAACATCAAAGCTCTCACTCAACAAATCAGAGAGGAGAAGATCAAACAAAAGAAAAGTTTGCCTGTTAAGTATTATGTGGAATTTTGTGAATATGTAGGATAAAAATACAAGCAAATTTGTAGAATACAAAGAATTATCGCAGTCGTGGTCATATGTGGAGGAAATAAGTTAATTCTTACAAAAAGAACATCACTTCGGTGGTGTTCTTTTTTTGTTATTTGCAGCAGGAAATCTAT